>Ga0307431_1000410_pt1 | contig 29606 bp, 43 predicted proteins | sample SalMarWE160170MG_FD_202155 | JGI IMG/M metagenome (GOLD analysis project Ga0307431, IMG submission 202155) | Salt marsh sediment microbial communities from the Plum Island Ecosystem LTER, Massachusetts, United States - WE1603-170 | ecosystem: Environmental > Aquatic > Marine > Intertidal zone >...
GAATCCGAACGTATGGTGGATTTCCAATGATGCGATCAAAACCACCGTTGACAGATGAACTCCATTGGAAAAAATCGGCCCCTCGGATTATCTGTGCGGTGTAGCTCCGATTGGCGTTTTCCCGGTCAATGTCAATAGCAGTGATTCGGTCTTGTTCCACACCTAGCGAACTCAGGGCTCTTATGAAGATACCCTTGCCGAAACAAGGCTCAAGCCACTTCGCATCTGCAGAGTCGCCAAGACACTGCACCATGGCGTACGCGAGCTGGTACGGTGTTTGCACCTTGCAGCTTTGTGGCACTTGACTTGATGTGATGTGATCGTTCCTCATGTATCCTACCCATTTAGAGAACTCGGGGACCACGACAGGATTGAGAACCAAGGAGAGCTACTAGTCCTCGAAACCGCCTTCTTCTGCTCCTCCAGTCGCACTAGCCAACGTTTCTTCTGACTCTCGCGCCATTCACCGGACAAGTGCGTACCACCTGACAGGTGTTTCTCCCATCTTTCCGGGAACAACTCACAGAGCAGAAACTCCAGTACAGCCATGGGAGTCGTAAAGGGATCTGGGAATCTCGGTATTCCCATGAAGTGAGGAAACGGTTTGTCATCGCTTTCCCCGAGTACCTGGATATGGTAGAAGCACCCGGGCCCGTGAGTAGTCCGAATGTCCGATCTCCAAACCGCTTTCTCCTCTGGCTCATTATCATCGTTGCCTAATACCTTAATAGCTATCCGGGTGGATGCAACGCCGGCCTCGGTATCCACGACGAAGCCTGGAAACCCGGTCCTCTTCTTCCTCTTGCCATTCGGTCTAATGTGCCAGCAAATGGACAGTTCACCAATCAGCTGACGCTTTTCTTTGGATCCGGGTCTGTAGTCACCTGGAGATGGATAAGTCTCAATCGGATAATCCTTCGAGATCTCGATGCGGTGCACGTTGGGTCCCCTCTGCGCCTGTTCAAGGCTCGCTTGGAATCGTTCCAACCGGGTGACCGACGAACTGGTCAGGAACTTGCCCGAATCAGCCAGATGCCGCATGGCCTCTATCTCGTCGCGGAAGTCCCTGAAACGGAAGATTGCCCCTGGCATTACTCCTCCACGCCCGACTCATCTTCCAACAACTCCAGGTCCGCCTCCGCCAGAAGCAGCTGAAGCCTTTGTGATTTACGCACGGTCTCGATAGGAGCCCGTGCCACAGGCGCATAGGACGGCCAGTCATCTGGTTGGAGCCTAACCGTACTAGATAGTGGTTCGATTCCGTCGGATTCCATTTTCTCGTTGACGCAGACAACAGGCTCCTCGATGCTCAGAGGCCGCAGGGTATCGATGGATTCCTTACAAAGCTTCTCCCATAGCTGGTCCTGGGAGAGGAGCCCTCCTTCTCTCAAACTCCAGACAAGATCGTCGATCGCTGCACACCACCATCGCTTGCCAGCGAATCCGGAGAGGATTCCAGCATATTTGCGCGATTCGAGGCTATGTGCCAAGGGCGAGTCGCCGTCAATACATTCCAGCAGAGATTCCGGCGTGGCTCTGAGTCGTACTGCCAGGTACATTGTGTCACACAAGAATGTCGAATAGGGAAGAATGCGGTGCAGGAGCCACCGAATCAGACACATCGGGACATCCCACTCCTCTAGTTCAACAAGAGGAGGTTGGCATCGCTCCACGCTGCGCCATACAAGGTCAGAGAGGTTAGGGGGCTTGTCAAGACCTAGTGCTGCCATGATGACCTCATCAGGCGGCAGGGATGTCTTCTGCATGATTTCCCTAACCCTCGCGACACTCCCAGCCAATGAGAGGACTTGCTTGGCTATACCCAAGGGCTGTTCCTTGCTGAATACCCAGTCCAATCCCACGTTGCGCGCAAGAACTTGTGGTCGTCGCTCGTTTGGCGAATGCCCCACCAGATCTTCCGGATGAGCTGTGAGCAGACAGAAAGTAGTGATGTCGCTTGCCCCTAAGTGCGATCGGAGGACCGAAGCCAGTGCGACTCCAGTCTCTGGCTTGAGGGCGACGCTGACCAAGGCATCACGTTCCTCCCAGAAGTCCAATCGGTGATCAAGGATGACCACAGCAGCACGGCGTAAAACCTCCTTGCTGACTTCCGAGGGATGGAGCAGATCGACGTCCATGAATCCCGTTGTCGCGAGTTGGTCTTGGATCTGCTCCGGGAGACCAGAAGGGTTGTCCTCAATCATCAAGATGCGAAGTTTGCAATCCATATGTGCTACCTACTTGGGGAACTCGACCTCAATAGCTGCTGCGTAGCCCTCAGACGGCACGACAAAACGAGTCGCTCCTCCGTACTCCTCGACTAGCTCGCGTGTGATGGGAAGCCCCAATCCCATTCCTCGACCCAGGGCAGCATTCGCTGTTGTGGAGGATGACTCGAATGCCCGAAATAGCCTCTCGGCTGACGCGGGGTCAACTCGATCTCCGGTGTTCTCTATTGTCAATCTAACTCCCTTTTGATCGCTCTGTGTCGCCGTAGCTAGAACTGCTCCCTCTGTCCCCGCGTACTTCACAGCGTTTGTCAGCAGATTCAGCAAGATCGAGAACAGCTCCGACGCGAACATCGGACACGTCACGAGATCTTCCGCGATCTGGTTGTCGATGGTAACCAATCGCTTCTCAGCAGCTGCTTGTACAAAGGAGATGGCCTCATCAAAGCTTGCCCTGAGATTCCGCCGCGATCTTCTTCGCCTCTTGTCTATAGTAGAAACCTCATCGAGAGATCGCGCGAGCCACTCGATTGTTCTTTGCAACGATTCAGCCATTCTCACCAGCTTCGCAGCATGCTTACGAAGGCTACTACTGAGATCAGGACGACGACGGTATTCCTCGACTTCCTTGAAAAGCAGCTTGGCTCCACCTAATGCTGCCCGTACCTCGTGAACGAATTCCCCCATCTGCAACCCTACAGAAGCCAAGACGCGGATCATCCCAGACTGGTCGCGAAGAGAGTTAGCAGATGTCTGAACTAGCGACTGGATACTCTGCGCGGTGGATATGAGTACAGAACCGGCGGACTTGGCATCACCGGCCTGAGCAAGCTTGACCGCTCTCTCTGTTTCTGTTTTCGTATGTTCTATAGCCCGCTGTGCTCTTTCAGTTAGCGTTGGTTCCTTCTCGCGAACCCTCAATTGATGCTTAGACGCGCGTGTTTCTCGCCGAAGGGTACGATACTCCTGCGAGTGATACGCACGGATACGAGTGAGAAGACCCAGCCCAGTTCTTATTGCCCCAACAAGCGTATCGAATTGCGGGGCAGGCTCGAAACCTTCTCGATTTACGACCATTCGGAGGGAAGACGCGCCCATTTGGGTTAGAAAAACACCTCCCAAGTAGCTTCTCGTGCGGGGACACGAAAGACCTTCTCTCTCCGTCTTCAGATCGGAAGATTCTTCCAAGAGATCTGGAAAGGCTGTTTCTCTGAGGGCCTCAATCCTGTCTGTACGATCGACATAGTCAGCGTTGATCCCTAGCCAGTCGTTACTTGGTTCACCATAGGGGAGCACTCGGAAGCCTTCAAGAAACAATCGGATCCCGCTGTAGTATCCTGATCTGTCCTCAGCGCGCTTCAAGGGGCTGGATCCCTCCCGTAGCAGAATTCGTGCATCGAAATGCGGTCCTAGCTTGGAATCTGGATGAGGAGTGACGAACCGGTGTTGCTCAGCTGACGGATTCTTGTCTCGTTGGCGTCGTGTAGGAGTGAATAGGTATGTGATGTTTGGATCGTCCAATGAGGCCCTCATCTCAAGTACCCAATCAACTGCGGCCAGAACCTTGTTCCATGGTTCGTCGCCCTGTTCGAAATCACCTTTGAGGAGAATCGAGAACCCAGGATCATTGGACGTTCGATCTTGAACCTGGGGCTGCTTATCAAAGAGGGATATATACGGCTTAATCGTCTCTTCAAGCGGCTCCATGAGAACAGGGGCTGGTTGGTAGGCGCGGATCTCCGAGACAAAACAAGCTCGGCGAGTCTCAGTCCATTCCTGTCTAAGTTTTGTCAATCGAATCATGGTTGCTGGCTTGACGGATTTGGCGACAGGATTAACCTTGACGGATAAACCATGGCTTCCGATGTCGTCAAGCGACTCTTGTGCTTCGATGCTATCCCAATCAATCTCAGCTTGGGTACGCTTCCTTGCCGGACCCGCCTTCTCGATCGCGGGCACTGAATTTATTGAGAGATGGCGAGCAAGTTTGTGAGCTGCAAGCCGACCGATTCCTTTTGCACCTATGTATCGTCTATGAAAGCGTGTACTGTAGCGCGCGCCGCTTTCTTTTAGGCGTGACGCGATCCGCAGGAAGCCCAATTCAAACTCCTGCTCAGTCATTCCGGCGCCATCGTCAATGATCTCGATGTACCCTCGGACAGGGTCTGATAGGTTCTCTCCGTACACGGTCACTTGAGTCGCATCCGCGTCATATGCGTTCTTGAGTAGCTCGGCAAGCGCAGTGGACTCTCGTCCAACGAGAAACTCACCTAGTTCTCTGAAGAGGTGCGTGTCCACCGAGAATTGCATCTTGCCTCCATTCACCAGATCGTCTTGACTGCCCACAGTATACGACGATACACGCCGATGCGCACTGAATAACTGTGAACCAATGCTGTTAGCAACACTTGGAAATTGACCCTTTCACCGTTTAGTTTTTGACCCACCCCTTGGCTGTCCGCAGTGTACTATGAGGCACACTCTCTCGTCCAGTTTCTCCCCGTTTAAGCTCCACAGTCACTTCTTCCTTTGGCTCATGCGGTACGATGGTCCCTTAGTGGTCAGAATGTGCGCTAGGTAAGCAAGACGATCCAACAGTGCCGTGGTCAACTTCTCATCACCCAATACTTGTACCCACTCTGAGAAGGCGAGGTTAGTGGTCAGGATGGTCGAGTTGCGCTCATGACGTTCCGAGAGTAGGTTGAATAACAGCTCTCCCCCAGCACGGTCGAACGGGACAAACCCAAACTCATCGACAATCAACAACGCTGTCCGCTTAACACGTTGATGAGCTTTTCCTAGTGTACTCACTGGAGCTGTACCGAGAACTGGCGCATGAAAGTTCTTGGTACAGTGACGACCTCAGGCGTACCAGAGCGTGAGAGTTCTCCAATCATTCACTTCGGCTCTTCTCCCTTACCCCTATAACGACATAGAGAAGGGGCCTTCCCTGAGAGTTCTTTCTTCGTTCACGTCGGGTCTCTTGCGAGGGAATCTTGGCGAGAAGTCAAAGAGGATAGAAATGGCCTTCGGAAGAAGTTCTTAAGCCCATGAGCATACTAGAACGAAAGTTCTATCTAGAGACCCGTAGGCTCCATAGATCCTGAAGCTGAAACTGGAGGAACCATCTCTCCTCCTTCTTTTTCGCTTTGATTCCTTTTTTCACCAAGCTGAGCCTATCCGATTACCTCCCCTAGGCCTAGTGCTTTGGGGGGTGTTGTTTTCAATCGTACCCATTCCCACCACCTCCCGGCAAAAGTCACCCCATTTGCTACCTGGAGTAAATCTCGTTGTTAGAAAGGGATAGAGAGGGTAGAATGCTTCTATGAGCAAGACACTTAAGCGGATCAAACAGCTCGTCGAGAATCAGGAAATCAAGATATCAGATCACGGTTACGATGAGCTGGCAGAAGACGACATATTCGCGAAAGACATAGTGGCCGGCGCGAAGGATGCCGTGCTGGTGGAAGATTATTCGGAGTATCCAAAAGGCCCTTGCGTGTTGGTGTTACAAAGGGATCGAGATGGTAGCCCGATACATGTTGTTTGGGGAATTTCAAAGGATGCAATCTCCCCTGCGGTCGTTGTTACCGGTTATAGGCCGGATCCCGGCCAATGGACAAAGGATTTCTTGAGGAGGCGTAAATGAGGAAGAGACATCACACAAAACTGGTCCACAAGGGAAAATACGTGGCAGAGGTTGACGTCGAGCTCGTCGAAACCGACGAAGGCTGGTCACCGTACTTATCATTGGAGGATGCGTACAAGCTCGACGAGGTTCGCGAGGCCCTGCATCGTGGCGATGTCAAAAGTGCAGCACGACTCTCCCGCGTCTTTACGCTCACACCTGTCACACCGTAGCTGCCTGCTGGAGAACGAGTAGCTGTATCCGCGCGACAGAGCTATGCGGTGGTGAGTCGCGTCCTTCCCGAACGTTAAGAAAGTGTATTCGGTTATCGCCATTCAGGAAAATTGCCTGCTTAGCGTTCCCTCGTACTGTGGGGAATACATCGCACCTTCGTACTCTCCCAATACAATGGCTTGGCCCGATCGAGGGAGGGAATCAAAAGGAGGGGGGAGAAATAGTGAATAGCGATGAGCCTAGCTGGGTTTGCGGGCGTGCTAGGTTTGCTGAACCTGACACCGTCACCATGAAACAGCCAGCGAGTACGTTTGTAGGTACAGTTTTCTGGGCTCTCCGGCCTTGATACGCTGTTGGGCCCGGGTCTCCGAGCCCCATCTCTTGGATCTCCTTCTTTCTCTCTGCAAACGTTAGAGAAGGTCGATTGTCAGCTTATCCCTTAGTCTAGTTTTCAGGTGAAGATCTTTGACTCACTGATCTGGAGATGCGAATGGACAAGCCGCCATCCTTGATGGTATACTCCGTGTATGGGTGAGTACGAAAAGCTGTACGAGCATGTCATACTTCGCGCTCGGACGCGAACGTCCCATTCACCCGATTGCGTGGACTTCTTAAGAGGCTCGGATTCGAGGAACGTATCAAGGGCGACCATCACATCTTCACGAGGAGCCACGTGGAAGAGATCCTCAATCTACAGCCGCAGAACGGCAAGGGCAAAGCGTACCAGGTGAAGCAGGTGCGCGGAGTGATCCTGAAGTACAATCTAACCCTGGAGGATTGATCATGAATACGAAGTACGAAATCATCATCTTCTGGAGCGCAGAGGACAATGCGTTCGTTGCTGAGGTGCCAGAACTTCCAGGCTGCATGGCTGACGGCAATAGTTATCAAGAGGCCCTTTCGAATGCTGAGCAGATCATTCAGGAATGGATCGATACTGCAAACGAATTGGGTAGATCCATACCGGAACCAAGGGGCAGACTCGCCTACGCTTAGGAGATCGGGATCGGGTTCTCTCTACCGAATCAGCTCTTGACAGGCGATTTGGTGTGCAATGGTCGTATACCCAGACTTCAACAAAACTGTCAACGAACACGTTCTACATACAGTCCCCCAGGCTCCAAATGCTGTCTCTATCTTGGCCTGGGAGAGGTTCGTTGTGAGCATTCCGGCTGCCTTTCCAGGTCGCTAGACCGCGTCATCCCCTCCGTTCACAGCCGGGCTGAAGGCCAACCGCCGCTAGGTGAAGGGTTATCACTCTATTGATCGTCCAGGAAGTCGCCTCATGCGGCAGCAGCATATAGTCAAGGTTGTACTGCGCGAGAAGCTTCCTAGAACCTCTTGATCAGGAGGTCTTCCCAAACGCCGTCTGGGTAGACATCCACGCGGCCGAATGACTCGTATCCCACTCGATGGAAGAAATCTGGGGACTGAAAGGAGAGGCACGAACCCTGTACAGCAATGCAACCGTGCAACCTCGCCATCTCCTTGGCCTGGTTTAAGAGTCCTCGGCCGAAACCGCGACCACGAAGGGGCTCGTCAATCCAGATCTCCTTTGAGGGCCAGGATTCGGATTGTCGTCGATGCTGTTAGCCCTCCGATGAGTTCCCCTCGCTCATCACGCAGGATGAGACGGACGTTGATACGCGCGTTATTCATCTCATCGCCCACATGAGCCACGCAGTACTCGTGCAGCCCGCACCTCACGATTTGCATCTCTTCACCAGTCGGATTGGTGGTGAGCGCAAAGCCATCCTGACGGTTCCTATGTGCCCGCTCTTCGACCTTTCGTCGGATAGCATCCGAGCTGGGCAACAACTTCGACAGGACATGTTCAGTCATCCCGGCCGGATAGCCGTCGTAGATGCCGTTCAGCTCGAACCCTATTTGCGGATAGAACGCAGCCCCCTGCCAGTCTAAGGTCCAGGTTCCAGCGCCGACACATCCCTTCGCGTATGCAACGCGCTCCGCCTCCAGAATGAGCCAGCTTCCAATTCCCCGTCCGCGATACCTCTCGTCGACCCAAAGAGCCTCCAGCCACATCACATCAAATACCGAGCTCACGCTGACGCCACCGACGATCACGCCACCGGACCCTCGAACGGCCAGATCGAAGGCAAGCCCAGGATCCTCCGTGCCCGGATGGTGAATTCTGTCATTAGTTGAGATCCGGTTGAACCGATCGAGACGTTCACTGAGCAGCTGAAGTTCTTTCTCGGTCGGATGATCGGTAATCGTAGGTGCTCGCATGTCTCAATCCTCTACCCCTATCGCACGCTCGACAACTTCTCTCTCGCTCCCGCCCAATCTCAGTCCCCGGCGACTGCAAACAACGTCAGCACAGTTTGCCGCTGGAACGTCCATGTGATCGAGAAGGTTCTCGGCAATCTCGGGGCGGTTTACCACAGGCTTGAAACGGGCTTCTCGTCAGACCGTTTCAATCCTCCGGCTCTTGGCTCGGACCCTGGAGTGGCTGGGAGCCCGCATGCAACTTGCAGGAACAGAACCCTAATCAGCTTCAGAACCTAGGCGTTTCCCAACCGAGGCCATGTAGACCACATACTCGTCCTGGCCGTCGGCGCCGATGAAGCGATCCGCCCCCTCTTGCCAGTAGCCGCCAATGGCGCAGGATCCGTAGCCCATCGATTCGGCAGCCAATGCAAGGTTTTGGCAGATATGCCCAGCGTCAATAAGCATCGATTTGTGGGACATCGTGTGGTATCGCCACTCCCCGCGGTATGGGATGCAGCTCCAGATGAACGTAACTGGCGCGTCAGCTACGAAGTCTTCTCGGTCGGTCAGAACGAACAGCTCCTCCCGAAGCGACTCGCGTGTACCAAGCGACAGCAGCTGATGCGAGAGTGGAAGATAGCGGTACAGGCCTGGAGTAAGGTCAGAAACGCGCGAGACATGAAGGTAAGTTTCGTATGGATGCCGAGCCCCAGCCGACGGAACACTTCGCAACGACCAGGTTCGGTGCTTCGGGATTGCGTGGACACCCTGCGTCGCCCATAGCAAGTACGATAAGCCTTTCAGGGGGATTGCTGAGTCAGCGTACGCTCGGAGACTTCTGCGTTGCCTAATCAAATCCCGGATGTTCTCCTGCGTGAGACAGACCTCGCCTGGATCCGGTAGATCGATCAAGACGGATGCCCTCTCGTCATACGGCTTCTGAAGCGGGGGTGAAGGGAGCCCCTTCCGTTCATCTGACTGAGCCTCCGGGTTGTTGCGGTCCTCGGCATAAGCGTTCGGATAACCCTTCATGAACTCTCTAAGCTCGTTCAGGCGACGTGGCATCATGCCTCCGTGCAATGGAGTGTCTTAAAACACGATATAAGATCCATCGCGCCATATCCACCGCGCATTTCGAGAGTAATACACCTGTTCGTCCATGACTGCCCGCCGAGCGCAATTCCCACCCTGTGGATACGGGGATTCCAGGAGATGTCATGTACTATCATATGCCACTGAAGCGGGCCAAGCCTCCCACCCAAATCGTCAGTTATGAACTTTCCTTCCAGAAACCCTCTAAACACTGGTAGCTCTGATCTAAACTGGCTATTCGTTGAGCAAACAATCCTGACTGAAGACATGCATCACCACGCTCTCATACTGATCTGGAGATATAAGGCAAGACGATAGGTGGCCAGCCCCGTATACTTGAGCGAGAACCCTTTGAGGTTGGTTCATGCGCACGCTTGTGGGTCTTTCTGACGCCACATACTGTAACAAGAAACAACCTGCGGGGCTGTGCCGCGAATCAGCTTGATGTAGGCCTCTTCGGTGCTACGTATGTAGCCGCGAGCTTGTAGTTCGCCCTGCCTTGTCTCATGCCTCATTGGTAACTCCCTCATCTTAGCACATTGGAGGCATTAGGTCATGTTCTACCTCGGTATCGACATCGGTAAGTTCCACCGCGCAGCAACACTGATCAATGAGGCAGAGCATGCAAGCAGGCAATCATTGCTGTTGTCAATCGCTTCATTCACGCTCTCTACGCAATTTATCGACCCTACTACCCCTTGACATCCGTATAGCTTGTTGCAACGCGCGAGCGCGGTCTACATTCAGTTTTTCGGCTGCAAACCCGAGGAGATGATCGTTGATACTCACGAGTCGCTGGCTTCCGACCGGTCTCTCTCACCAGGGAGTAGCAAGATGTGGGTTGTCACCGCAACCGCGACGCCTCCGAGAATGCCCCTGGCCCACCAGGAATCGGTAGCGAGTGCAGCTGACAAAACGATGACTGCCCACAGAAGCGTGAGCGTCACGAGCTTGTGCCTGCGCGTCATGCAGCGACGCTCGTAGTACCGACGAAGGTAGTTCCCGATCAACCGATTGCCCAACAACCGCTTGTACAGGCGCTGTGAACCGCGAGCGTAGAGAAACGCGGCCAACAGGAGGAATGGTGTCGTGGGAAGGAGCGGCACGAAGATGCCGACGATGCCCACCGCCACCGATATCGTTCCGCCAACGATCAACAGAAGCGTTCTAGCTCGGGTCATTCCCTGATGGGCTGATGGAAGAAGTGGGACGACCGTACGCAAGAGATCGCCCCTCACCCATTAGCTCGGCCCGAGCCCCTTCGCGACACCGTTGCCATAGTCTTGATCCGCACGGCCGAAGTGCTCGACCATCTTCTCCTGAATCGGCTTCGGGACGTTCCTCAGCGACCTGACGATGTTCTCAACCAAGCGTTCTTGTTCGTCTGACGGCAGGAGGCGGTAGAGGTTTCCTGGCTGGACATAGTCGTCGTCCACGCCCCGCTTCTGCTCATATCGGTTTGCATCGCCCGAGATCTTGAGAGGCGGCTCTTTGTAGGCAGAGTCCGCGTTGGGGCCACCGAAACTGTTCGGCTCGTAGTTCGGCGAGGCCCCACCGTTGTCGTCGAAGCGCATGGAGCCATCTCGCTGGTAGTTGTGCGCCGTCGTTCCCCTCGGAGCGTTGGCCGGCAGACGCTCGTAATTGGCGCCAAGGCGATACCGGTGCGCGTCGGCGTAGGCGAAGAGCCGCGCCTGGAGCATCTTGCATGGTGAGAACGAGATGCCCGGTGGGACATTAGCTGGGGAAAACGCTGCCTGCTCTACGTCGGCGAAGTAGTTCGCCGGGTTCCGATTCAGCTCGAGGACGCCGACCTCGATCAGCGGATAATCGCCGTGCGGCCAGACCTTTGTCAGATCAAATGGATTCCAGCGATAGGTCTCGGCCTCGACCTCGGGCATAATCTGGACGTAGAGCGTCCACTTTGGGTACTCGCCCTTATCGATCAGTTCGAACAGCTGCCGCGTGACGTAGTCTGGATCCGATCCAGCAAGCCGATCGGCCTCTTCCTGCATCAGATTCTTGATTCCCTGCTGTGTCTTGAAGTGGAACTTGACCCAGTAGCGCTCGTCGTCTGAGTTGATGAAGCTGTAGGTGTGGCTGCCGTAGCCGTTCATGTACGGGATTCCCGCCGGGATCCCTCGATCCGAGAAGAGGATCGTCACTTGATGGAGCGACTCGGGAACCTGAGACCAGAAATCCCACTGCGGCGTATCGTCCTTGTAGTTCGTCTGAGGATCCCGCTTCTGGGTGTGGATGAAATCCGGGAACTTGATCGCGTCGCGGATGAAGAAGACGGGGGTGTTGTTGCCGACCATGTCCCAGTTCCCTTCTTCGGTGTATAACTTGAGCGCGAATCCGCGAACGTCGCGGACCGTGTCCGCCGAGCCCTTCTCCCCGGCAACCGTCGAGAACCGTCCGAGAACCTCGGTCTGCTTCCCGACCTTCGAGAAGAGCTTTGCCTTGGTGTAGTTGGTGATGTCATGCGTGACGGTGAGCGTCCCGAACGCGCCAGTCGCTTTCGCGTGGACGACGCGCTCCGGGATCCGCTCCCGATTGAAGTGCGCTAGCTTTTCCAGTAGATGATGATCCTGTAGTAGTGTCGGCCCTCGCTCCCCGGCGGTCAGCGACGTCTGATTGTCGTCCACCGGGATGCCAGCCGCTGTCGTTAGCTGTTTCTCCTTTTCCTTGTCATCCATCGATTCCCTCCTTCTGTGGATTCGCAGTCGCGGCAGATCCCGAAGACCTGGAGCTGGCGCGACACAGGGGTTTCCAAATCCTCCATGCTTTTGGGCAGATCGATTCGGTCGAGCTCCTCACTCTCGAAGTCGACGATCTTCCCGCACCAAGTGCAGATGAAATAGTAATGAGAAATATGGTTCCCGTCAAAACGAGCCCGCTCGCCCATGGCGGGGACCTGCCTGCAGCAGGCAGGTCTCTAGGGGACCACCGACCGGGGAAACCTAGACACTGTGTCCACCTCCTATTCAGCTGACGAACCTGCCCGCAGCCGCTCAAACGGCCTGGCGATGCACGGGCTCGAGAGAGTAAGTGCGCCCTCATTCACCCTGTAGTGCACGTAGTAACCCTCGCGTATCGCACTCACAAAACCGGCATTACGCAAGACTTTCAGGTGCTGGAGACTGCCCCTTGCGTCATCGCAGACGGCAGGCCAGTGCCCCGACACAGAGGTTGCGCTCCGTGAGCAGCAGGAGCATCCGCAGTCGTGTCTCGACCGACAGGATTCTCAAGATATCGGATACCTGCGTAATCTGATCGTTACGCTGAGTCTCGGGGTCCATATTCGTCTCCACTAATATACTTCCTTATTGTCGGTGTGGCAATGCGTCATCATTGACCAGTACAAGAAACAGGGTTAAGTCTTGTAGTGCAATACGTGGCTTCCCATGAAGCTGGGGTTGTTGTTGCGCGAGTCGCCGAGGGGCTAGATGTGAAGCAAAAGGAGAAGTAGAATAGGGCTGCTTTGGGTCGTCAATGTAAGGGTAGGGAAGGAGCGGCTATGGACTTTGAAAACCCTGATTTTCTGTTTGTGCTTGTCGATGGGCGGCTGGTACCCCGGCTGTTTCCTTTCTTCTATCGGCGCTACGTGGAGACGATCGAGCTAAAAGGTGACGAGGCGGTCCTTGATTTCGGGGCAGGCAGTGGCGGCCTAGCGCCGCATCTGAGCCCCCGGCTCAATAACGACGGCAAGATCCACTTACGCGAGCCAACAAAAGCCTCTGATGGTATGGGGCCGGACGAGGTTCGTGCCTTGATGAATAGGGTTGGCCTTAGTGAAGGGCAATCGAGTGAGGGCAAACGCTTTCCGCTCGGTCCTATTGTCAGCGCGGTTTTGTTAGAGGAGGGATAAGCTGATGAACCGACTGCCGATCGTGGGGGTGCTCGGCTCGGGCAGCGAGCCGCACGAGGAAAAGCCCGATCCGTTGGGCAGGTGGCTCGCCTACGAGGGGGTGCATCTTCTCAGCGGCGGGGGCGGCGGCGCGATGGAGGCGGTGAGCGCTGCGTTTCATCGGGTTCCGAATCGAAAGGGCTTGGTGATCGGAATCCTTCCCGGGGAGGCTACGGAATCCGGGTATTTTTTGAATCCGGGCTATCCGAACCCGTGGGTGGAGATCCCGATCCGCACACACTTGCCGAAGAGCGGAAAACAGGGGACCGATCCTTTTTCTCCGAACCACCTCAACGTGCTCTCTGCCGATGTCCTGATCGCTCTGCCGGGATCATCCGGTACGGCGAGCGAGGTGGCGCTCTGCCTTCGCTACGGCCGCCCTGTGATCGCCTACCTGAAAAGTCGCGATGACATCCCCAATCTACCGGGTAAGGTCCAGGTGACCTCGAATCTTGAGGCCGTCAAATGGTTCGTGCGTGAAGAAGGCCTCTGAGCAGGGATCTCGCGGCTCTGACTGAATCCCTGTTCAGCCAAATACTTCTTCTCAACGCTTTTGCCCAATCGCGAGTGAGAAGCAAAAGATCGCCACAAGGGCTGCTTTTCGTTCATCCTGGCGGAACCGGTTTGGCACTCTCAACGAGGCGGGGCTTCATGAGGGGATACTGATTGTTCATCGAGGCATAAGTCCCCAGCTCGCTTGGGTCAAATAGCTCGTCGGGAAAGTCCTCCTTGGTGATGAGGTCCGTCTGTGCCGCATCCAAGGCTGTAGAAAGGAGCACTGCGACAAAGGCAATGGAAAAAAAGAGCTTTTTCCATGCCGCATCACGCCCACCGTCTTCTGCGCGGCGGTCAGCGATATTGACGGCTCGCTGGGGGTACTCCACATTCTCAAACGCTGACAACACAGGAATCAGGCTCAATGTCTGAAAGATAAGGCCAATCATTTCCTTGGGGGCTTGGACAATCGGGCCTCGGAGAGCCTGCTCGTGGGTCACTTTCCTATGAACACATTGCCATTGGTGGGACAGTCAATCTCGGCAATGAGATTAAAGAACGTTGTCTTGCCACTTTCGGAGGGGCCGTTGATCACTGCAGAGTCACCCTGCTCGGATTGGAAGCTCACCGCTTACAGCGCGTGTACCTGTTGCGTTCCCGCGCGGTAGACCTTGGTAAGGTCTTTCGTTTTCACCGGCACTGCTCCTGTTGATAGCAAAAGATCTTACACTGTCTCATTGAACGTCTTTTTCTGTGATGAATTGATAATTCCAGAGCGATTGTCTTTCGGAAGTCAACCCTTCGAAGTGGCTCATGAAGAAGACTTTTGCGTCAGCACTGGCAATTGACATGCTTTCCATTTATAAGCTAGAATGTCTAACAACCGGAGGTCGATCGATGTTTCGGGTAAGATGGTGTGCAGCTTTTTGTCTCTTCCTTGCCGGGCTCATGTTTGCTCCTCTGGTCAGTGGTCAGCCAGTCAACAGAACAAGCTCGTGTGAACTGCAGTCCGTCCTGGATCTATCGGGAGTTTGGGCGATGGTTCAGATCACATCTGAGACCGTGCAAATACCGATCGTTGGGGAACGGACGCGCACGACAGCGGCGCGCCTGCGGTTGATCATCGAGCAAAAGGATGATGACTTGTTGGTTCTGGGGACCCACTGCGCGACGAGCATCGACGACGGCACAGGGATGGTGAATACAACCATTCCCGATGCGTTCCTTCGCGCTTTGGGTGTGGCGGAACGCACGGGGCATGTTGAGCTCATGTCAGACACAGATCGATCCACAGACAAACCTTGTCCAAATATCGGATCCTCATATCGGATCCTCTTCCCATGGAACACCCAGGTGCTAGGAGCACGACTCGAAGACCCGGATAATGAAACCCTTCCGATGGATGGGGCCGATCCACGCGTGTTTGACCAGGACAACGATGGACACCCAGGGATGACCGTACACGTAGAGATCATGGGGCTGATCAGCGGAGACGTGTACGTGGTCCAACGCAATCGCAATCGCCTTATTGGAACGGTTGTCTCCCCCGGGCTCATCCGGGGCACGATCGAATGGGAGAGCGAACAGGTGATACTGGGCTCCAGTAATCCGTTTCTTGAAAGCGGGGGACAGGGAACCCCAGATCCTGACCCCCAGCGTAATTTCTTCCTTGCCAAGCGGGTTAGCCCACTGCTTGACTGTGCAAACATCGAACAATTGGACCTTCTTCTCCTGGGAGACTGAGGTAGCCACAACCGCATGTCCAAAACAACACGGACTCCAGCTCACAACAAGCGAAGATCAAGCACTGTACCGGCGGGGTTATTCCGCTGTGTTACCCTCATCGGCTGGTCGAAGTGGTCGACCTTTCCACGTGCCTTTCCCCAGGAAATGCCAGGCTACTGAACGAGCGGCAATGAGCAGCATCAACACCATTGTGACCGGATGACAAGCTGCTTGGATCAACGAGATTCGGAAACGAAGGTTGCTGATCAGCCACAGCAGAAGGCAAAGACCCGTTGCTAACGAAGCAGGAATGACAAGCTCTACTGGTACCGACAGGGCTTGTGTAGCCCACAACACCAATACGAGCGGGGGCTCCCAGGCCAACCAGAAGAGCCATAGCCAAACGAAGCAAAACAACGGTAGATTGCAGCCAAAAACGGCGAACAGGTTTTTCGAGAGGCCGTCCCACACTTCTTCAAACGACCGATACATCCTTACTGAGATCTGCATACCTCCATCGATCAATGACCATCGCAGACCGGCTTTTACCACTTGCTTTGCCAGCGATACGTCATCTACCACCGATCCTCGTACACCTTTGTGACCGCCGATCAGAGCGTAGGCTTCCTTTCGGAACAGCATGAATTGGCCTGCAGCAGTTGCCAGGGTGCGCAGGCGCAGCAGCCGAGCAAGCCCAATAGGAAAGAAGGTGTGGAGGCTCCACGGGAGGACGGGGATGACCAGGCGTTCGGCCCATGTGTGCAGATCTTGGTGAGGAATGGCGCTCAGGAAATCGAAACCTCCCACAATAAGCACTTGTAAGGCGTGACGCAGCATGGCGGGATGGTGGCGGGTGTCCGCGTCGGTGAAAAGCAGGATCTCCCCCGTAGCCGCCTGAGCTAGCTGGTGACAGGCCCAGTTCTTTCCTAACCATCCCGGTGGAAGGGGTTCTCCAGCAATGATGTGCAATCTACTATCCGCGGTGAGGGATCGAAGAATGTTCCATGTGCTGTCCTCAGAGTCATCTACAACAATCACCTCAAAATCGGGGTAGTCCTGGGCCAAAAGCGAGCGAATGCACCTGCAAATGTTGCGCTCTTCGTTCCTGGTGGGGACGAGGACAGACACCTTGGGAGGCTTCTCCCATTGGCGGTCGTGCTGGTTCTTTCGCTTCCCGAATCGACGATCTCCGAGGCGATGTACGGTGAAAAGGTTGGATAGGGAGATAGCCAAAAGTACGCCCAGGAAGACCACTATGCTGTATTGGTGCTGAACAAGGAATGTCACCTGTCTGTCCTTCGCTTTCCACGCGAGAAATCACGCAGCCTTGGAGCGGAGAGAAGCTCTTTTCGATGGGTCCACGCCAGCAACACGAGGTTGAGGGCTAAGGCAACGATGAGACAGGTTTCCAGTCGAACAATGAGCATAATGATCAATGTGGCCACTGTCGCTATGATTGCCGTCCAAGCTGGAACTGTTTGCAACGCCATAATTGTGGCCATAAGCAATCCCAGGGTAGTGGGCACTACCCAGAATGTCAAAGCGCTCCACACGCCGAATGTCGCCGCGATTCCCTTGCCACCGCGAAATCGAAGCCAGGGGGAGAAAGCATGACCAACAATGGGGGAAAGTGCTACTGGGACAAGGAACCAGTCTTCTATGGTAAAGACAAATCGGGCTATGGTTACAGGGACTCCGCCTTTGATCACGTCCAATAGAAGCACGGTGACCCCGACTGGCCATCCCCCGGCCTTCCAGGCGTTAATTGCACCAGGGTTGCCGTCGCCGAACCTGCGGACATTTACATGTGTTACTAAGTGGACCAACCACACCGAGAACGGTAATGATCCGAGTAGAAATCCAATAGCTACAGAAGCGAGTAAGAGGTAGACCTTTTCCAATTTACGATACCCCGTGACCTTGCTGTGGCACAAAGAGTGTTCGAAGCACGAGCATAGAATCTAACCATGAGGAGAATAAGCAGTGGTTCTTCTGTTGTGCGTTTTCGAGGCCCCGCTTCTTCTGGAAGTCCTTCTTGCTCATTTCCTGAAACGAGTGCTCAAAGTATGCCAAGTTCGCGAAGCCCGTTGTGGCCTCGATGTTGATCGACTTGTTGCGCTTTGGGAAGTCAGCAAGTCCCGAACGCTCGTAGCACTTCTCGATATGCTTACAAGAGCGAACAATTGTGAGCAGATCCAGCAGCTTGAAGTAGGTTATGTGAAGTGCATCGACTAGTTTGTCTACGGTTCGCTCAACCGGAGACTGGCGTATCCAGTGATTTGAGTGTCTCTGGGCGCGTCGGAGCGTGTGCTCGATGACGGATATACGATTGGGATCCACGAGATCATCGACAGCTTCGGTAATGAACGCAATTTGGCCCTTCAGATCGTTGATCAAGTTGTTCAGTGGAGTTGCGGACAGCATGAGCATTTTGGTCTTCACCCCTTCCTGGATGATCTCCCGCATCAGTTGCCAGTATGTGGCGAGTCCTCCGTTGCGCGGTGGTGCATTGCAGAAGTTGTGAGACTCGTCAATGACTACGAGGTCATAGTTGCCCCAGCTTAGTGTAGCGATGTTGATCTCCCCAAATTCGCCCTGCAGGCATGTCAAGTCCGTGTGGTTCACAACATCGTAGTTGAACCGATTGGCTGCGCACAGATTCCGCCGATTGTTGATCATGTAGATGGTCCAGTTCTCTTGGAGCTTGTTCGTGCAGACAACCGGCACCCGATCGTTGTATGGCTCAATCCTGTTGATCGCTCTGTGCAAACCATCGTGCTTAAAACGGTAGAGATTGTTCCAAACGAGCATGTCGTTGATGTCCGTTCTAGATCTAATGATTTGGTATTCGGTCAACTCGCCAATACTGTCTTGAAAGACGTTCCACGGGATGGCGTAGTAGATCAGTCTAGGCGGCTTGTTATAGTGGACTTTGGGTAGCCGGCACAGCAGTTGCCGTTTTTCGTTGCTGGGGCCAGTGCTGTTCCGGGTGGAGTCAAACCACTCCAGGGGTTCGGTTGCCTCGTCCGTCCGTCCGACCAGGGTGTTCGTTGCGAATCCAGATGCCGGGTCCAGGCCAAGACCAGCAATAGTGAGCGGTGAGCTACCAGTGATCGTAGCCGATGATCCATCCGTCCTCTCGATGTGATAGACATTCTGCGGACAGGAAATCTCTATTGTGTGGATGTCAATCCTGGGTTCAATCCACTCCGAGCATGCGCTCGTTTGGAAGGGCAGCAGAAGCGAATTGCGTATCTGCCAATTGGGCTCTTCTGTAACAAAACACAGGAAGGATGATCCGTTTCCAGATGAACGGAGGTCTTGCGGCATCAAGAGATGTACCTGTCGTACATTTGTCAGCCCCTTGCTGAGTCCTGGGTGAGGAAATGACGAAAGGGAGGCGGTAAGTACTGAGGGAGAGCTTCCCTTGGCGAAGCCCTCTGCAAAACAGGTGCCCGCTCTGGATTCGCTCCGATTGCCTAGTAGTTCGACCATCTGTATGCCTTCACTATGTAGGACTCGCTGCCAGATACCAAGCTCGGGAAAGAACCGACTTCCCGTTTGTTTCAATGAATTCTAACGAGCGCAAGAAGGGAATTCAAGCACGTGTTGAATCAGTGTGTGGGAAAAGTTGATTTTCGCCTCGCACGTGGCTATGTTATTCCCGTTTGCGAAACTAGAGGGAATACAGGGGGAAAGAATATGCTACAAATCGGAACTCGGGCGGCCCTGCAACTGAGCGTAGCCCTTGTTTTTATAACGCTTATCGTGGCCGGTGCAACGGCTGAGATTCCCGCAACTGGTCAAGTTATAGCCGGGATGTCCAGCGTAGATGAGGTAGTTCGACAGCTAATGGATGAGTGGAATGTGCCAGGGATGGCTGTCGCGATCGTCAAACACGATCGTCTTGTGTTCGCTCGCGGCTACGGCTACGCGGACCAAAACCAAGGTACGCTTGTGCAACCGGACTCGCTCTTCCGCATCGCCAGCGTGAGCAAACCTGTTACGGCCGTAGCGATTCTCAATCTTGTCGAACAGGACAAGCTTAGCCTTGCCGATAAGGCATTCGATATCCTTGGCGGCTTGGAGCCACCCCCGGGAAGCATTGTTGATTCGAGGCTTGCAAGTATCACAATTGAGCATCTTCTCACCCATTGCGGCGGATGGGATATTGATCAGCTAGGCTATGACCCACAATTTGACCTTCACAGAACAGCAGCTGAAGCACTGGAGCAAACACGTCCCGCTAGCGCGAAGGTCCTCGTGCGGTACATGATGGGCGAACGGTTGAACTTCACGCCCGGCTCCCGCTATGCGTACTCAAACCTTGGCTACAACGTGCTTGGACGAATTATTGAACAAGTCACAGGTCAGGGCTACGAAAGCTACGTGAAGAGCGAGATCCTAGGACCAATGGGAATCACGGGCATGCAGATCGGACACACACATGTCTCTCAACGAGCAAACAGAGAGGTCCAGTACTACGGACTCCCGGGCGGGAGAACCCGGTGGGTGTTCCCGGGAAGTAGTTACGTTGCTTGGCCGGATGGGGGTTGGTATCTGGAGGCGATGGACTCCCACGGTGGGTGGATTGCATCGGTAATTGACATGATGCGGTTTATCACTCACGTTGATGGACGCCCTAAACCACCGGACATCCTGGAGCCTTCGTCGCTTGAGATGATGACTAAGCGCCCTAGTATTGCGGAGTGGCAAAACAGCGACTGGTGGTACGCTTTCGGCTGGTTGGTTAACAAGTGGGACAACTGGTGGCACGTCGGCTCGCTTGATGGAACTACTGCAATCCTTGTCCGCGCGTCATGGAACGATCTTTCTTGGTTTGCCGTTGCCAATTTCCGCCCCCGCAACTTCGACGACTTCAACCTCGCACTTGACCAAGCAATGTGGGACGCTGTTAATGGCGTGATGAGATGGCCGTCGCATGACTTGTTCGAGCAGTACTGATTACGGCGGCGCCACTCAACAGCAGCAGGGTTGTCAGATTTCCGGGCTGAGATTCATCTGTCAAAGCCCTATAGGAGCATGGTCCCACTATCCAATCCCGAGGCGAGTGTTGTCTCGTTAAAGGAGAAGCCAACAGGGTCAATAACACGTGTGTGTCCATAGAGCAGGTTGACTAACTCCATCGTGTTGGTTCTCTATCCCGACCCCTAATGAAGTTGTAACAGTAAGCATGTCCATATCCGGGGAGAATGCTACAACTAGCGCTAAGTGGTCAGTTGGGTGAACTGAATCTAGTATTTCTACTTCTAGCGGGCAAGTTTTGGGTTATTTGCATTGTACAATGTTTATCCGTGTTCTTAGATCAGCTGACCGAATCTGTGTGTGTTGTTCAATGCGTCGGAATAACTCCTGGAAACCGGCATCTTAGTGAGAAATGTCACGCTCTTCCTTATGGTGAGGGTGGATAGAGATGTTTATCATGCACAGGCGACAAACCACAGTTTGGGGAGGTTCATGTGCTAAATATGCTTGTTATGCGTGTTTTTAGACAGCCGGTGCGTGAACAAAAGCCATTCTCATGGCTTAGGCTCGCTACCCTGATCTGTGCTCATACACCCACTGTTGAAAAAGCGCTGTAAGATCGCACTGGCAATGCTTTTCGGCAAGTTGCTTGAACGTACCGGTTGTAGCGATTCTCCACTTGTGCGATTCGAAGTAGTCACACAGGAATTGGTCAAAAGCGTGCTGACCCACCTCCTTTGCCAGCGCTTCGAGGAAGAGTGAACCGCGGCCATAGATGATAGGCGTGTATTCAGTATCCGCGTAATCTGTGGAGGCTAGACCAATGGGGATGTCGGCCTTATTGATGCGTCCCCAGCTATCTTCCCAGGCACCCTTGCGGTAATCTCTAGCCACACGCCCTCCATGGACTTCATCATAGTACAGGCCGGTGGAGTACTGAGCAAAAGCTTCATCGAGCCAAGGCTCATCGACCTGATCATTTCCCACTGCATTGTAGAACCACTGATGAGCAACCTCGTGAGGGACGGTTCCCTCCAGCATTATGAGGGACGGTAGCCCGCGAACAATGGCGCGGGGATCGTAGAGCCTAAGAAAGATCGCCACAATGCCAGGATACTCCACGCCGCTGGCGAGCATCGGAGAGCTCACGATGTCGAGTTCTGTATACGGATAGGCACCAAACCGCTTGCTGTAGATTCGGAGGGCGTCTGATGCAAAGCGCAGGACGACTTCGGCTCTTTCTCGGCGTTCGGGAAACGCGAAGCTGTTCACCTTCGTGTCCCCAACCGTGTTGCTTGTCACGATGTAGTTGTCACAGGCAGCGAGGTAGAAGTCACGTGCAGGACCTGCAGCAAGTGTTAGTATCTGATTGCCGTTGCTGTACTCACGACCGACTTCGACCCCTGAACCAACAATGGTCAATCCACTAGGCGCGCTCACCCGAACAAGATAGAAGCTGGCATCAAAATAGGTCACATCTCCGTGAGGGGAAAGTGGCCGAACAGTCCGTAGTTGCCAGCCATTTCCAGGGCAACCTTTACCTCAAAATCCATCTCTATGACTACATGCTCATGCAGGTAGTAAGGCCTCGGGTAGTGCGAGGCGGATGGCACTCTCCTCGAATTCGTAGACCGGCACAACAGCCTTGTCATTCACCCTGACCGAAGAGGCTCTGGCCTCTCCTCCCGCTGTGTTCGGGAATAGGCGAAAGTAGATGACGTTCAGAGGTCGATCCTCCCGGTTTGTGTAATGCACCTCCTCATGTCCGGTAACAAACGAGAAATCTTCGGAGATGTCACAAGTGATGTGATAGATGCTTGCGCCAGGCAGTTCGTGAAGGACGCCTTGCTCCAGGCTAATAAGCCCCTCGCTGAACAGCTCGCGGTCGTCCCAGGCGATATCAACGGGGCTTGGCACGATGCGTACGTGACCCGCTGTTGACAGGGCACTTGCATCGCCCAACGAAACAACCGTTGGCACATCGTTAGAGACTCTATGCCCGGTACCAGCCAGCCACAGCCCTAACGCCAGCATGCCCATTCCCACAATTACTACAGTCGCTACCTTATGGAGATTCAATATCACAACCCCTTTTCGAGCAATTGACTAATTACTGTTCTCCACAAGTCTAGGGATTGGACAATATCAAGGCAAGAAAAAGGGCCTCGTGATTTTTGCCGACTTTGAAGACCTGTTTAAGAGGATGAACCAGAAAAGATCTCGGGAGAACGGCCATGGAACAATAGGACCCTTGAAGCCTCAAGAGAAAAGAACCGCTGCTTGCTCTCCCTTTGGTGAGATCAGCGTGCACCCATAGAACCGGGTAAATGAGAAGTGAAAAATCACCTTAAACAGAGGGAAGGAGAAACTGAACAACAGCCGATTTGCGGAGTAATAGACTGTAACAATCTTAGCAGAGGCCAATCATGGAGGAGGGATAATGTTGAAAAAGGCGCTATGCAGTAGCGGTAAGATTTGATCCCGAACTGTAACCGCGAACCTGTACACTGGTATCGGTAGGCGGCGCACGCGCTCGATGAGGAGCTTGCAGCCAGTCCTGCGCTTCAGTGCGAACCACACGCCGGTTCCTGAAAGAACGAAGAAGCTTGGCACACCCCATATGTCGATGAGTCCGCTCAGAACAAGCACCAGTGTGCTCTGGCCAGCATTCTGCAGATGCCAGTCTGTGCCCTCGTCAAACAGGTGCATCGTATGCAGCAGGAAGATCCCTGGCATCGCGAAGACCCTCAGCCAATCGATGTCATACCGGCACGTGCTCTGATTAATCTATAACCCTCCTCAGGACAAGCTATCATTTCCCAATAGACAGAGACAAGCCTGCCTACTGTGTGCCCACACTTCTGATCGACACACAATGCCTGTTGCAGATACCGATCATCTATTGACAGATTCGCACATAATTTTCCAAACGGTTGCCGGCGAATCCGTACAAGTTGCGCTGTACACCCAAACGGTTGCATACACCATCCGTCACTACCCCACAGCAAACGAATGCCTTCTATGTTCAGTCCCCAGGTGCTATAAGATAGGGCTACCTTGCGAACTGCCCTAGTTTAACCTACCGCAGACGACGCAGAGTGTGCAGAGAAAACCAGGAATGCGGTTTTGATTCTGACCTTCCTGCATTCCTCATAGGTTAGGGGTTTACGCCAACAGTTGCTTGTTCTGACATCGCCTAAGCATTGTTTCCCCGCCCCGACCTCGCCCTGTGCAGTAGTAGGATGGAAGTTGCTATATGGGGTAAGCAGAGAAGTAAACGAAGAAAAAGAAATAGTGAATAGGGATAAGTCTAAGTGGAATTGTAAGCGTGCTAGAGTTGACGAACCCGGCCCGATTATTATGAAACAGCTAACGAACGCCTTCTACGTACAATTCTCCCAGCTCGCCTACAGCTGAACACCGTCGGTCGCAGGCTCAGTTTGTTGCCATTCTTGAAATGGTAAACAGAGCCTGCTACGGTACCCAAAAGGCAACCCAACTTTCTTCGCGAGCTCGTTTGTAGGTTTATAATTGACGAGAATTCTCCTTACCGCTACAGTGTCTCCAGTGGAAGATTAGGAAGGAGGTTGAAACAACACAGTAGATCCCGAAGGATCTGAAGCGATGGCTGTTCGGGATCTGTCTGGTGTAGGGAATGGATCGAGCCAAAGTTGCCATCATTAGGGCGCATGAATACGACCGTGCACAGATCCGCTCTGCTCTAGAGCAGGGGCTCGTGCTAATTGGCGGATGGAATCATCTTATCAAACCGGGCGATGATGTGTTTGTTAAGATCAATCACCTCTCACCGCCGTCCCCGCCGGAGCAAGCGATCGTCACCCATCCGGTCTTTGTTGAGGCCGTATTGGATCTTCTTAAGGAAACCGGTGCTGCAATCACGGTAGGCGATGACATCCCGGCCTCCGATGAAGATGGCTTTCGAATCTCGGGTTACCGCGCCATGTGCGAACGCGCGGGGGTTAAGCTCGTCAATCTCAAGCAAAGTGGATTCGTCAAAGTCCGCTGCAATGGCCACCGGCTTGAAACAATCTATCTCGCCAAGGCCGTAGCCGATGCAGACGTCGTTATCAATCTACCCAAACTGAAGACGCATTCACTCACCCTGTTCACCGGCGGAGTAAAGAACCTGTACGGCACGATCCCGAGCGGCCTACGCACACGTTTCCATGGTGAGTACCCTCGATTGGACGATTTTTGCCAGGTGCTGGTCGACATCTTCGCTACCGCCAAACCGATGCTCACGATTATGGACGGCATCGTTGCTATGGAGGGAGAAGGACCGGCCGGTGGAAAACCTCGGAACCTTGGTCTTATACTGGCCAGTCAGGATGCGGTGGCGCTGGACGCTGTCGCGGGGCAGATCATCGGACTGGACCCCACAGAGGTTCTCACCACCCGCATTGCTCACGAGCGGGGATTGGGCGTGGGAGATCTTCGCAACATCGAGGTCGTCGGGGAGCGGATCGAGAGCGTTTCCCTTCCAGACTTTTCTTTGCCGGCCAGCGCCGCCGGGCAGTTTGTCAACCGACTGCCCCGGTTCTTATCGCAGTTCTTTGTGCGCCTGCTCAGCATCCGGCCGCAGGTCGTCACGCAAAATTGCGTCGGATGCGCCGCGTGCCAAAATGCCTGTCCGGTCAGCGCGATCGTCGTCCGCAAAGGGAAGGCAAAGATTGATCGAAGCATGTGCATCCAGTGCATGTGCTGCCACGAGGTCTGTCGCTACAACGCCATCGTGCCCACGCGCTCACGCGCAGGGAGGATTGTCCATGCCGTTATGAGCGCCGGAAGGAGACTCCTGGCGGCTTCCGCTTGACTCGCGGCGGGAAGTCGTCACCGAACCAATGTCCTAGGCGCATCATCCACCGTTTCCTCCAAGTAGAAGCCAGGACACGCTACCCCCCGTCCCGCGATGGAAAGATTGTACCAGGCTAAGCACTGATTGCTGCCAAGTTAAAGACAGGATCTGGTAGGACCTCCTCTTGGTTGGTATAGATCCACGGCTCTGCTATTTCGACGCATTTAGAATTTGTTGGCCAAGGAGGTAGGGGCGGTTCGCCAACCGCCCCTAGCATCAGTTTGCCCCGTATGATGTGATGGTGATGAAATTCTGTAGCCAAAGCCAGAAGATGCCAGCGAAGGGGCGCGTACGTGTTACGGAACAGCGAGGTGAAGAGGAATAGCGCAACGCTGGGTTTCGAGGAGACCCTGCGGCAGGCGGCGGACAAGATGCGCGGACACTTACCACGCGTGGCGTAAGGAACGGGGACTGGCTCAAGCAGAGCGAAGCGAAGACGTGCCTGTCCCCACAGTTGCATGTCCTCACGTCGGGAGGCTACGTCGGCGGTCCGCCGGCAGAAGAAGACAATGAGCCGTTCGAAGAGAAGATGATGCGGCTAACAAAGGTGCTATCTGGGCAGTGGGCGAGGGCGAAGTCCTTCCATTTCGTTCCCGAATCGGGTATGATCAGTCCCAATATGGGTAGGACATCTACGCACACTTCGCCAGGTCTTGCCGGGGCCCTTTTCTCGCCTGTACAGCAGAAGGTCCTGGGCCTCCTGTTTGGCCAGCCCGATCGCCGCTTCCAAAGCGCTGAGCTGATCCGGCTCGCCGGTAGCGGTACCGGAGCTGTGCACCGGCAGTTGGGCCGACTAGAGGCAGCGGGTTGGGTGAAAGCGTTTCGAGTGGGCAACCAGAAACACTATCAGGCGAACGAGAAATGTCCTGCATTTGAGGAGCTGAGAGGCTTGATTGCCAAAACTGTGGGCCTTGTGGAACCCATTCGCTCTGCGCTAGAGCCGTTGTCGGAGAGGATCTCTGCCGCATTTATCTACGGATCGATCGCCACGGAAACGGACTCCGCTGGCAGCGACATCGACTTGTTGGTCCTGTCAGGGTCGTTGGGACTTGCCGATCTCTACACCGTCTTGCAGGAAGTAGAGTTTGCTTTGGGACGACCTGTGAATCCGAATATCATGGCTCCCGAAGAATGGAACGAGAAGCGAAAGGTGTCAGACTCGTTTGCCTCACGAATCGCCTCACAGTCCCACCTGTTCGTTTTCGGAGGCGAGAATGACCTCAGCTGAGTTGGAGCGCCTCGTGGGACCTGGCGGTCTCAAGCACGAGGCCCCTTCACAAACCGAATTCGAATCATTGGTTCGTTCAGGCAAAGCTCGACTTGCCGATGCTGGGAAGGAGGATCTGTCTCTGGAGAGCCGGTTTGATCTCGCCTACAACGCTGCCCATGCGCTTGCCCTGGCTGCACTTCGGAGATTGGGCTATCGCTCATCTAATCGGTATCTCGTGTTTCAGGCGCTAGCGCATACCGCCGACCAGCCTGCCTCTGTGTGGCGTGTGCTGAGCAAGTGTCATGAGAAGCGAAATCTAGCTGAGTACGAGGGGCTGGTTGACATTAGCACAAGACTCCTGGATGACCTTCTTCTGGCAGTAAGAGCAGTCTGTGCCTCTGTCTCAGTTCTGCCACCTCCTGCGTCCCATCTCATTGAATACCAGCAAGATCAGAACAAGGAGAGCAAACAGGATGGGTAAGCAAGAGATGTTAATCTCATTAACAACCACTGAACCCTTAAATAGGAGATGAATTACGAAGTAGGGGTAACCGATCGGTCGGCCCCACTGGGTTTGCAATCATGCTAGGTTTACGGCCTGACACCGATGACCACGAGACAGCTAACGAACGCGTTCCAGGTACAGTCACGCGGGCTCTCATGATACTGAACTTCACCAGCTATGATTGAACCGAAAGAATACTCTTCTGGTATGGATTCTAGGCCCGGGAACATGTTAGAACGAAAGTTCTATCTAGAGACCCATAAGCTCCATAGGAAGGTAAGGGGAAGAGAGAAACGTTATGCCTCTCGCAGAGACGCAGAGCACGCTGAGAAAACCAACAATAGGGTGAAAAGAAAGGTGCTAAATATGTGCCCTTGGCGATCTCAGGTGTGCCAGGACAAGCCTGGTCGATCTAGTGGACTGAGAGGAGTCCACCATGTGAATAGCCTGTTTGACATGTAGCCACGCGAGCGTGGGTGGGAGTGATCCTGCTTGACGAAGCCTTGTGGTGGCGAAAGTGCGAGCCGTAGCGCAAGCGAACCTGATTCGGCCTCGTTACGCTAAGTGAGAGTGGCCAACCTGCCTGAGATGGTGAAGCCTAGAACCGACGATGAAGGAACAGGCATGAGCAGTCGTCAGACTCTCCGGGGTGGTTGAGGGCGGCGCGTACTGAAAGATTGGTCGAGGAACCTGGGAGGCCCGACAGGTAAGGGAGAGATCCCGCCATTCTTGGGGAAGACATAACCTGAGGATGGGACCTGGTCGGGAGTCGGACAGGTCCATAGTAGTGAAGAAGCGGGGTAATGCCTGTGGAGCGAAGGGGCCTGACTGGGAACAAGTAGCTGTCGAAACGAAAGGAGAGCCGCTTGAACGGAAGTTCCACTACGGGAAGACGGGAAGAGGGAGCACTTACTCCAGTGATGGGGAAAGGGATGCTTCTACCTGAGAAACTCTCTTTACTGAGGCAGAAACTGAGCCAAAAGGCGAAACAGGAGCCGAAGTTTCGGTTTTACGCGTTGTATGACCGGATCTATCGAGCTGACACGCTGAGGGCAGCGTGGGGATTGGTGCGCAAGAACAAGGGTGCGCCGGGAGTGGACGGGGTGAGTATACAATCGATCCTTGACCGTGAAGGTGGTCCGGAAGGATTCCTGGATGAGATTCAGGGATCGCTGCGTAACAAGACCTACCGACCTAAGGCCGTACGTCGGGTGTACATAGCGAAGGCCAATGGGAAGGAGCGGCCATTGGGTATCCCCACAGTAAGGGACCGAGTGGTACAGATGGCGACACTGTTGATTCTGGAGCCGATCTTTGAGGCGGACTTTGAGGATTGTTCCTACGGGTTTCGACCAGGGAGGTCAGCGCACCAGGCATTGGAAGTGATACGCCGGAATCTTCTCCACGGGTTTAACGTGGTATATGACGCCGATCTGAAGGGGTACTTTGATTCGATACCGCATGAGAAGCTGATGGCCTGTTTACGGATGCGAGTGGTAGATCGCTCGGTGTTGAAACTAATCCGCATGTGGCTAAAGGCGCCGGTGGAAGAGCCGTCAACTGTAGGGGAAGGTGGAAGAGGTAGCAAGAGCAAGAGACATCCTCGTAAGGGTACTCCCCAAGGTGGGGTGATCTCACCGCTACTCGCCAACATCTACCTGCACTGGTTTGACAAGGTGTTTCACCGCTCGAATGGTCCAGGGAACTGGGCCAATGCTCGTCTGGTACGCTACGCTGATGACTTTGTCGTCATGACGCATTACCAAGGCAAGCGGCTGCAAGGGTGGATCGAAGAGAAGTTAGAGAACTGGATGGGCCTGGAGATCAACCGTGAGAAGACGCGAGTGGTAGACCTAAGGAAAGAAGGGGAGAGCATAGACTTTCTTGGCTACACATTTCGGCGTGACCGCGACCTGAGAGGGCGTGGTCATCGGTACCTGAATGTATTTCCATCCAAGAAGTCAGTGGCGCGGGAGCGGGCACGGTTACGGGGAATGACCAGTAGCCGGAACTGCTTCAAGCCAGTGTCCCTTCTTGTGAAGGAGCTGAACCGGCAGATATATGGCTGGGGCAACTACTTCGAGTTTGGGTATTCACGGGGAGCGTTTCGGGAGATCGACTGGTATGTACGGGAGCGGATGTCAGTTCATTTACAGCGGCGGAGCCAGCGGGCCTTTCGAATACCGGAAGGGAGTACCCTCTATGAGCACCTGAACCGAATGGGGCTGGTGTATCTATGAGGAGACTAACCGTGCAACTCTCTGTGAGTGTCTGAGGCGAGAGTTTCCAGGAGAGCCGGATGCGGAAAAACCGCACGTCCGGTTCGATGAGGGGGGAATAGGGCGTGATGTATGGCCTGCGGCTAATGAGCCACCACGGGGAAACCCTGTAACCGATGTATGCCGAAGCCTAAACATTGTTACCTATTCCTCTACTCTACCGGCTTGAGTGAGTGAAACGAACGGGCGAGACAAAGGGAATACGGTTT
>Ga0307431_1000413_pt1 | contig 29508 bp, 27 predicted proteins | sample SalMarWE160170MG_FD_202155 | JGI IMG/M metagenome (GOLD analysis project Ga0307431, IMG submission 202155) | Salt marsh sediment microbial communities from the Plum Island Ecosystem LTER, Massachusetts, United States - WE1603-170 | ecosystem: Environmental > Aquatic > Marine > Intertidal zone >...
TTTTCAACCATCCAAATCATTAGCAAATGCATCCCACATCAAATATCTGCTAATACGTATCAGATACAGTAATTTTTCGGTTAATAAAAAAATACATTAAGTTACCACACGATATTGGGCAAGTTCCAATTTTTCTACACCAGTGCTCTAACGGCCCTTCTCCTGTGATGATAATTGAAAAAGTGGGATCTTCTTCTGGAATAAGAGGAATTAATTCAAGCAATGTATCAAAAAACTTAGTTTTGTTTAAAGCACCAGCAAAAGAAATAACAAACTTAGAGGGTGGTAGACCAAGCTTTTTTCTTGCTTCATTTTTTGAAATAGGAAAAAATATTTTCGTGTTTATAGGGTGTTTGCTTACAAAAACCTTTTCCTTATCTTTAACGAGCATACCTATTCGCTTTTTTATGTCAATACCATTAACTATGATGCACGAAGCTCTTCGCAACACTCTTCCCGCAAGTATGTTGACTGACGTGTTTGAGAAATCTGTTCTCCATCTGACAACATATTTTTTTCTGGTAATTAATGACAAAATGTAAGCCACAACGCTTTCGACTAACGCACCATTGGCAATGACAAAATCTGATTTGAGTAATTTTGGTAGATTAGTTAAAATTCCTTTTAGGAGGAAGCATATATGAAGCAACATATATGCAATTTGTTTTGGTAAAGAGTCTAATGTTGATACACTCTTTAGCCCAATCATAAAATTAAGCAATGGGAAAGGAATACGTATTCTAATAATTTTACTTCTTTTCCAATAATCGATAAATTTTTGATTATATCTATTTTCGTAAGTCAAAACTGTGCACTCAATATCTTTTTTACTTTCAAAGAAGTTGAGGTATTCTATGTTGCTGCTTTCTACACCCCCTTTTTTGGGGGGAAAATGAGTAGTAATCAACAGAGTGTTCATCCTTTCATCCTCCCAACCATATAACCAGCTCCAGCTGACGCATATTCCAAACTCTTTAAAGCTATCACACCTAAAGCCAACGATGGTTTAGAGTAAAATCTTTTTTGTTTGAAGAAAAGCTCAAATCTGCGATACAAACTCATCTGTCTTTTTCCATACTTACCATATCTTGCTTTGTATTTCCATGCCGTCTTCCCATAATAATATTTCTTTTTTAACCATTTTAGAAGATAGAAATTATCCTCGTGATGCAGTATCTCATCTTTTATTCTCATAGTGTTATACCCAGATTTCTCTATCTTCTGCGGTAATGTTGATTCCTCAAAAAATGTGACATCTTCATCAAACCCTCCTACTTTTAAGGCTAAATCTTTCATGAAAAACCTTGCAGATTCTATCTCAGTTCCAGCATAGAAACTCCGCTCGAAGTCTCTAACTTTAACCCAGAAAGATCTTCCAATACTTCTCTCAGGAATTACAACGTCACCAATTTTAGCATCTGAACAAATTAGATTCATACATTCTTCTACAACTTTTGATGTCAATTCCATATCTGAATCTATCGAGAGAACAAAATATCCGTTAGATCTCCATATTCCAACATTTCTTGCTTTAGATCTAATTGCCTTGATCTTGATAATATTAGCATTATGCTTCCTAGCAATTTCTGTTGTTTCATCTGTAGAAAAATTATCAACGATTATGATTTCTACATTCTTATACGTTTGATTTTTAATTGACTCTAAACATTTAGCTAACGTTTTTTCAGAATTATAAGTCGGTATAACTACAGAAACCAAATAACTATCTTTCATTTGCTAACAGCTCCAATAAATAAAGTAGCAAATCCATTTTCAATTTGCTTGTTATATTCATAATCTCTTTTTTTATCTAAATAGTTCTTCAGCGGCATCTCCTTTTTAAAAATCCACTTAAAAAAATAGAAAATAATCATTGAAATCAATTCATTAAATCCACCCTTGATCTCTATACTATCAATTTCAAATCCTTCTTGCTTTAACCAGGAGAGTATTTTTCTTAGAGAATAATGTCGATGCCCAAAATACCATGCCGGATCCAATATATTTGAAAGGAAACAAGCATATGGAGTAGAAATAACAAGTTTACCATTAATCTTCAATATTCGGTAAACCTGTTTAAATAGTTCTTTTTCCGAATTCTTAGGTAGATGTTCTATTACATCAAATATTGTGACAATATCAAAGTATTCTCTTTTAAATCGAGTTAGATTGAGAGCATCTCCTTGGATAAATGTAACTCTATTGTCATTGATAGAGTTTCTTGCTTTTGATATATTTTCCCCATTAATATCTATTCCAATAATTTCCCTACATTGCTCCTTTGCAGCAAATTTTTCGAACCATCCAAAAGAACAGCCGATATTTAATATTTTTTTATTTGTGATATTGCCAGAAAAATTTAGACATTTTTTCAATCTTCCGGTTAATTTTTCTGGTATTTTTTCTTCAAAATTTTTCATATTTCTTTACCAATTTTCTTTAAAAATTTCCTAATATTGTCAGTGAGAATAATTTCAGAACTCAAATATTCATCGTTCATTCACAGATGCTCCATACGACTTCTTAAGAAGTAATAACCTCCTGAAAACATAAATGATGCCAGAAATTAATAAAGCTGCATTAACCATAAGTATTATCCTAGCCATTTCCATCATTGAAGCATGGAAAACAGTCAACAATCCAATCTCAAACAATGTAAAAAATGCAAAAAGATAAACATAGCTTATATCATGAATCGCAAGACTATATCGCATAAGGACAACCGTTAAAGAAAAGAAAAGCATTGCTAATCCATATAACTGTACCACGGGAGCAACCTCAACATATGCAGATCCATATGGAATCTTTACCACAAGGACAGGGAAAAACCAGTATCCTACTGCCATAACGCCTGATACAAGCCCAGTATATAGCAAACTTATATTCAAAAGGTGACTGGTATCTTTTTTCTCCGCATACATCTTAGAAACCTTTGGAAACATTGCAACTACAATTGCTCCAGGTATAAACAAAATTATTTTGCCAAGCACCGATGCAGCGGTATAAAGCCCTGCAGTATGAGCTGCAAAAAAATGTTTTGCAATAATTACATCAACATTTGCTGGAACAGCAAAACAGAGCATAGCTATCATCGTGGGAAGAGAGTATTTGTATAATTCTGAAAACTTAAAGTCTGAATTTTTTGAATCAATCTTAGAAAAAAATGATCTTAAAGGAATAAAAGAAGCTATTAAGGCAACTGCAGATCCTATAACAACCGCTCCAAGGGCACCATTCACTCCAAATCCAATAACCACCAAAACGATCCCAAATACTAGTTTGGATGAAAAATTTAGAACTGTGTTGAAACCAAGTGGTATAAATTTTTGTAACCCCTGTAAGGCACCTACATTAACAGGGAGGAGAGTAGAAAATAAAAAAATACTTCCAAGTATTATGATCGGCGTGATAGAATCTATTTTCAGAAATGATGAAAGCCAACCACTAATAAAAACAAAAAACAAAAACATAAAAATTCCTAGGAAAAACATTCTCTTTAGTAATCCTTGCATAAAATAGTGGATTTTTTCCTTTGCCCCTTCACCAATAAACTTTGAAACAAAACGCGCTACGCTTGTCTGAATGGTCGCCGTCAATACAGAAATAATATAAAAAATGGCAAACAAGGAACCAAAAACACCATACTCCTCTGGCCCAAGAGCACGACCCATATAAAGCTGATAAATGTAATTACAAACTCCTGCAATAATAGATACAAGAAACATGACGCTTGCATGCTTGAGCAAATCATCACTAAACAAATTCCATTTTTGTAGTAACCTAATCATTATTATTCATCCGAACGATATTAGCGGGTAATGCTTTCCAGTACACTCATGAACTCTTCAGCACCTTTATCCCAGGTGAATCTCCTCGACCACTTTAAAGCATTGCTACTGAACTCTCGTCTCAATTTATTACTTTCTAAAAATTCAATAATGACTTTTGCAAGTTCTTCAAATTCCGAATTTTCTTTTACAAGCAAACCAGTTTCCCCATCAACAATGGAATCTCTCAATCCCGGAACATCATACGCAATGCAAGGAGTTCCACAGGCATTCGCTTCAATAATATTTATGCCCCAACCTTCTCTAATGCTAGGGTTCACCAACGCCCATGCTTTTGAAAGTAAATTTATCTTTTCTTCTTCAGAAACATGACCAAAAAATCTCACATTATTTCCAGCCATCTGCTCTAAGTCCTTTCGAAAATGCCCATCTCCAACAATCCATAATTTTGCATGAGGTATTTGATCTAAAACTATACTAAAAGCTTTGATAACATGATCAGGTCTTTTGGCTTTCTTTAATCTACCAACATAGATTATTGTCGGCTCTTTTTCTTTTTCTGGAATTTTGTGCAATGGTTTAAAAGTAAGTCCCTCAGACACCACAAAAACATTTCTAAATTTTAAGTCAATCAAATCATTCTTTGTGGAATCAGAAACAGCAACTGTTGGAATATTTCTATACTTTTTAAGCCATTCATTTTCAAGAAAATGATAACCAATAAAATTGATCGGAAATGGAGTTTCATAATACCAAAATTCTTGTGCCAGCTGGTGAATCAACGCAATTATCTTTTCCCCGTGATTAACAAAATTAGGTGTTAAGAATGGTCGAGTATTAATCTCATCAATAACGACATCGATGTTTTCCTGAGAAAAATATCTTCTATAATGTTTCTTTGCTTTCTGATAGACAGAAAATTTTCCTCCGTCCCGCACTATTCTAACTCCATCAATGGTTTCTTTTTTTTTACACCCCTCAAAACAAGAAGTAAACAAGGTGACCTCATTTCCTTTTTCAACCCACCGCTTCGCAATTTCATGGGTGAAAATTTCCGCTCCACCACCCTCTGGATTTTTAATGTCACGCCAATTAAAAATTAAGATTTTCATTCTCTCACAGAATCATAATATCTTAAAACGTTCAAACGATAAAAAATCGCAGCAGTATCCAGTGCAAGTTTCCATATATCCTTAAGCGTCAACCTGTTTTCAAACCTCTGCCAGTCTAGTTCAATCGGGGCTTCGACAATTTTATATCCTCTGTGATTTGCATTAACAAGCAATTCTAAATCAAAAGCATATTTTTTACACAGTACTTTTGGCAAAATTTCCTCCAAGACATCGTATTTAAACAATTTTAAACCGGCCTGAGTATCACTTAGGTTCAGATGGAATAAAATTCTTGTAAGAGTGTGATACCCTTTACTTAAAACTTTTCTGGAACCCGGATAATTGATTTTTGATAGAGGATGTCTTTTCGAGCCAATAACAATGTCTGCATCATATTTTTTCATATACTCAATGAACTGCGGAATTTGCTTTGGGTGTAAATCTAAATCGACGTCCATGAATGTGATTAATTCGCCAGAACAAAATTTAAAACCATATTTCAATGCAAAACCCTTTCCACCATTCTTTTTGTAAGTGACCACCTTAATTTTTTCATTTTTATTAGCCATCGTCATTGCTTCATTGTACGTATTATCGGTAGAGCCATCATCAACTAAAATAATTTCATAATCAAAGTCAATTTTTTCGAGTAGGTTACCAAGAAATCTTCCAATTTGTTTTAGATTCTTATAAATAATTTTTTCTTCATTCCAAGCAGGGATTATTACAGATAATTTTTTCATATAAGCAAAACTTGAAGCAGGTCCATCAATATTTAAATCTTGTTATATAATTATTTTCCTTAAGTTAAGTTAATATTAGTATATTAAATTTTAAATTTAACTTTGGTTATATTAAAAATTCTTCTACTGTTTGAAAAGAATAAATTACGCAAAGCACCACCTCACACATTTTTACTAATTCCATAATATCGGCCAAGTTTGATTCATCGGTTTTCCAGATGTGTCTTGATTTATCTTCAGTCACATGAACGCAATAAAATGTTATTTAACAAAGGTTGCAGAAAATGAATTATTCGTTCTAACAGTGGAAAGTGATCTAAGAATCTTTCCAGCAATTGAAGGAATAATGAGTCGATTAATGATAGCTTGTTTTTCGGCATACGAATCGGTAGTGGATCTGACCATGGGCCTACAGCACCATATTCATCTTTGGCTTTTACCCGGATTTCATAGGATCCCTCTGATGTCCATGAATGTGTTGCATAACAGAGTTCATCAGAATCATATGGCCCTAACCAATCGCTTGTTATGCCTCCTTCCCATTCCCATTTATAATATACTTTATCTCCATCTGGATCAGTTGCTACTGTCTGATATGTGTAGGGTTTATCGGGTTTTCCACTTGTTGGTCCAAAGGGTCTGCTAGGTTTGTTTGGTTGATTGTTGGTAGCAGGATTTGTCAACGGGTAGTAATCTCCACCATTGATTATATGTGCCGAACAAGTATATGGAGTTAGAGAATCTCCTAGACCATCTCCATCGATATCAATACCACTATAGTCATGCCAATAGTTGCCACCAAGTTATGGATAGCTAATAATATTAATCACATTTTCTAAATGGGTTTTTTTCATCAATTTTGAAGTTTATCCATCAAACGCGTCTTACAAGTTATAAATAGCAACAATCGATGGTGTTTTCCCGCATTTGACATTTTTACATCTTGTTACTTTTTCCAAAAATCTTTATATATTCTAGTTGACAAACTCTACCGTGCTGGATAGTCTCACGGTACTATCCATCGTGGTGAGTCAGGATGAGAGGAAGGGCACTTAAAGTCACAATATTTCTTGCAATGTTTATGCTTGCAGAAATTAATATTGCCGCACACATTCCAGCATATGAATCATCAGAAAACAACTTAGAACAGATAACAATCGTAGGAAAAGATGGAGGGGAATATGAAACCATACAAGAGGCAGTCGATAATGCACCAGAAGGCACCACAGTGCTCGTCAAAGCAGGAAAGTATAATGAGACAATTGATATAAAAAAGGCAATTTATCTAATAGGAGAGAATAAGGAGACAACCATAATAAATCCCATCTCGGAGAAAAACAAATATGCACTCCGCCTTGGAGCTCCAGGAGCAATGGTTAAAAATCTAAGCATCACAAATGGGGCTCCAGGCCTATACTCTACAGGAGTTCGCATGTCTGCCTCAAAAACAGAGATATATAATTGCAACATATATGATACGCCTGTTGGCATTGTCGCATGGACTTCAGATAACATCATAGACAACTGCTCTTTTTGGGGATGTAAAGATGAGGGGATAGCTCTAATCGGAAGCCAGCATTCAAAATGCAATAACAACACAATTACAAACTGCACATTCTATGATAATTGTGATGGTATTGAACTACAATACTCATCAAATAACACCATTGATAACTGTGAATTTTTTAGAAACACACATGCAGGAATTGATGCTATTGCATCCTCAAACAACGATAACACAATATCCAATAGCAAAATTCATGACAACGCAGTTCATGGAATATACCTCTCAGGATCCTCTAGAAACAAAATAACCGCATGCTCAATTTCAAGAAACACTGATGGAAATGTAGTAATGAGTAAAAACTCACTTGATAACATAATAGAAGAAAAGATCAAAGTCAATCCTGAACCTAATCTAGAAATGAATAACACAAGTCAAATAGTAAAAGAAGTAAAGGAAGTCGTTCAAACATACTACCAATCAAACGAAGAGATTTCGCAAAAGGGCAACATCGTCAGCAAGATCCTTGCCATCATATCTAACCTAATATCGTCCTTGACTAAGTTTATAGGGTAAACGAATCTCAAAAGAATATTTACCAATAGTTACTTTTTCAAGATTCCTTCCTTGCCATTAAGTACTGCATATGTTAGTTACAAAAGATCAACACGATTGAAAAAACGTCTTCATTTTTGCTGTTCTGTTAATGCCAGCATAAATAATCCAGACATGGCAGCTACAACAAAAAGAAACATGTCGCTTACAGCATTTGATAATATAATCCCAACAATTCCTCCTATCGAGCAAATTGACCCAATAGATGACATCACCACTTTTCTCAACATAATTTCCTATTGTTTTAAATAATAACTACTATTTTAACATTTACATTGTTTTTACGTTAATTAGCGATATATAAAAATGATTTTATAAAAAATGTTATGACATGATTTGTGCTGCTGATATGAAACAAAAGTTATAAGTTCCGTTAGATTATTCATTTCCACGTTAGGAGTGGGAAAATAGATGGGTGATGTGGAGAAAATACACATAAAGCTTGAGTTATACAAAGATAAAGACCAAGGATTTATGATAGTGGCACATTTCAATCCTAACGCACCAAACTTTTTCAAAGAAGGAGAAAACTATTCCTGGACGCCAACAACAGAGGAAAGAGCCTTCATAAGTGAAGCATTTGAACTCATTTCAACTTATAAGGATAAAGATTCCAAGGAAAAAAACATCTTCAAATTTTCAAACGACAGACCGATTCCAGAGGATGCATCTGGTAATACAGAGGAAAAACCAGCCGATTTACCGTCTTTTGAAAAAACAAACAAAGCAGCAAATTCTGTTAAAATGGCAGCAAGAATTGGAAATCTTGATAATAAGGCAGACAAAGAGGAAGAAATGGCCATCACCGAATCCGATAGTGAAGCAATTGATGAGACATTAAAAAGACACGAAATAAAAGAGGGGAGCGTATCTGAGGACGACAAAGAGAAAATCATTGAAAGGATTCTAAGTGGAAAAAAGAGATACTAGTGAAAAATTAAATATTGGTCAAAGCTGCATTTATTTTTCTTTAACCTCAAATAGATTTCCAGAGTAATCTCTAACAAACAACAGGTCTTTTCCTTCCTTTTTTACAGTCATCGGTTCGATTTCATATTTTCTACAGCGACTGATAAATTCACTTTTATCATCAACCTCTATACAGATATGTTCATAGCCATGTTTTTTACCTACTTGGCCAATAAATATTTCAAATCTCGTCTCATTGTTGTCATAGACTAATATATCCACATTTCCCTTAATTCCAAAAATCGCCTCTGACAGCTCTCCAGAAATTCCAAATTTTTTGGTTAACGGAAGTCCCAATACATCTGTAAAAAATGTTTTTGCCCCTGCCTCATCACTACAATTTAGTGCAACATGATTAAGCAAGGTTTTCTCTTCCATAATATCTTTCCTATATTGAATAACATCTTATGCGCTTGTAAAATACAAGCATAGGGAAAAAATAGCTTAAATTATGTTCAGCTTCTTTCCCAATTTCTCAAATTTCTCCAAAGCAAAGTCAAGGTCCTCTCTTGTAAGACCTGCATTCATTATCGTTCTAATCCGTGCCTTGTCCCGTGCAACCATTGGAAATACAATAGGCAATGCAAACACACCTTCATCGTACAAGCTATTGGAAAGCTCTTTTGCAACACTTGATTCTCCAACAATTACTGGAGTGATTGGTGTTTGGCTGTATCCAGTATCAAATCCCATTGAACTTAGTTCCTTCTTAAAATGTTTGGTGTTTTCCCATAAGTTGTTCACATGTTCTGGCTCCGTTTCTAAAACCTCAATTGCTGCAAGCTGCGCTCCCGCAACAGCTGGAGGATGAGAACCACTTAAAAGCCATGTTCTTGATTTATTCAATGCAAAGTTAACAAGGTCCTGACTGCCTGCAATAAGACCACCGACTACACCAAACGCCTTACTAAAAGTACCCATTTCCACATCGATTTCTCCTTCTATTCCATAGTGTGCACCGATGCCTCGACCATCAGGACCGATTACACCCTCACCATGTGCATCATCGACATAGGTCATCGCACCATATTCCTTTGCAAGTTTTACGATTTCATCCGCTGGTGCAATGTCTCCATCCATACTAAAAACACCATCGGTTATAATAAGAATTCTTTTGTATTTTTTATCGGCATCTTTTAGGACGTTTTCTAATTCTCCCATATCACGGTGTTTATAAACTGCTCGATCTGCTTTGGTCAATCTCACCCCATCGATAATGCTGCCATGATTGAACTCATCACTTATGATAATGTCTCCCTTGCCAACAAGCTGGGGTATAAGACCTGCATTTGCTGCAAAACCGGTCTGATAAATAAGAGATGATTCAGTTCCTTTAAATTTTGCTAGTTTTCTTTCTACATCCATATGAATATCCATAGTCCCTGCAATTGCACGTACTGAGCCAGACCCTGCACCAAATTTCTTGGCAGCATCAATTGCCCCTTTTATGAGTCGCGGATGATTGCTCAAGTTCAAATAATTGTTAGAACAAAGCATGATTACTTCTTTACCATCAACTATAGAATGAGGAGTAGATCCAGATTGCAACATACGTAGCTTCCAGTCAAAGTCATTCTTAACTAGTTCTTCATATTCTTCCTTTAAAAACGCTGTTGGGTTTCTTTTCATAAATCATTTACCTCCCACAAGAGTTTTCTATAAATCTTAGTGGTTTTTGGCAGAATAATATAACTCTATTAAAAGTTGTTGGTTTGTATCCTAACAACCCTACTTAAACGATAGCCGATGACAACCATCATAAATTCCTCTAAAACAAACATATGATCCAATTTTTTATCACCAGTATCAACACGTATGACTGGTGTTGAAGCTATCTTTGATGGTGTTGAAACTACGATGATATTATCCAGACCTATCTTTTTTATTACTGGAGGACTCAGCTGAAGATTGCCCCTACCTAAAATAAAGCCCTGTGCTCCTATAGGGCTAAGTATAATCTTAGCTTTTTTATGAGTTTTTAAAAGTTGTAAAAGCCCCTCTTCATTAAGGTCAGTTCCTACAACTCTTTTATTGCATACTGCGTCAATGCCAAGAAGCGTATTGTCAAAACCCAGTTTCTTTGCTATGTAGTCAATAGTTCCACCGGATCCGAACAAAAACATAAAATCGCTGTGTTTTTCCATCTCATCCTCAATGTGCTCGGTGATTTCATCCTTTATTTCGTCATCAGAGACCGAAGCATAACTGGTTTTTCCTACCTGCACATAGGTTGGCTCAACTATGCCTTTCGCAATACCAAATAATTGAATTTTCCATTCTCCCTTTCTGTATAGCACCTCATCAAGATCCATGATCTCTGCATCACCAATAATGAGCCTTTCGTTTACAAACTCGTGAAGCATTTTGGCTGCAGCACTTGTATTTATACCAAAAACGCCTGAATGCATCTTCACGCCAGAAGGTATGCCAAGAATCGGGACATTTTTATTAACCACTTCAAAAACATTTCGAGCAGTGCCATCTCCTCCACAAAAAAGAATCAAATCAACATGTTCTTTCAGAAAGTTTTTGCATGCCTGTTTAGTGTCCTTAGATGTTGTATCCTTGCCTGATGGAGTATAAACAATCTTTTTCTCTTTTACGCCTGCATTTTTTAGCTCTTCGCTACCCATCTTTCCAGCACATGTAAACCATTGTATGTGATCTTTATTTGAATAATTTGACAAGTAGTATCTAAGAGCATCCTCTGCCTTGATAGAAGCTGTCGGCGTTGCACCAAGTTTAACTGCCTCTTTAAAAACTCCATCAGTTCCCTTAAGACCAACTCTGCCACCCATGCCTGCAATAGGATTGACCACAAAACCAATTTTTGACTCCATTGTCCTTCTAAATTCCAAAACAAGACCCTAATATTTAACACCTATACTTATTACTTTCATAAAATCGTATGAAAAAGGCTTGATGATTAATCTCTTCATATTTGCCCTCTTTTTTTCTTATGGACATCCAGCCCAATATAATATCTCCATTTCATGTTGCATCATCTCAATTGGGTATGCAACACGAATTAATCAAGAATTATCATACCCTCTCATTTTTTACCTTTTCATTCTACTGCCGATAGTGAAAAACATTCATCAAGTAGGTAAACGTGCATATCAGACATTTTAAAGCATTATTATTCCTCATATCATCATGATAAAATAACGAAGTATAGAAAGAAGATAATATTAATGATAGGCATTTTTATATAGAAGTATTTCGTTATAAAAATATGAATAAAATATTGGTCGTTCTAATGATTGTAACATTGATATTTAATGGAATTGCTGTAACTGGATCTATATCTAAAAACAATAAAAGCTTCAACCAACAAAATATAGATACATATATTCTACAAGTTACATTCCCTAATCCAAGTCATTTAAGAATTGTCAATGATGAAAATTACCAAAGAATTGAACATAAAGATTTTGGATATTTAACATCACCTGGGAAACCAATGCTTCCAGTAAAAAATTTTTTAATTGCACTTCCGCCTGGAGCCGTTTATAAAAGTGTCGAAATTACAGATTATTCACTAGTAGAAATTTCAGGAATTTATGACATTATACCTTATCCAATGATTTACCCTTTAGATGGCAATAAAATCCTATTGGAAAATTTACAAAATGAATGGGATGAAAATCATAAAAACACATATTATTCCTCAGAAATATATCCTGAAAAAAGTACAAATATAAAAAATATTGGTACATTAAGAAAATATTCTTATGTTTCTCTTTCTGTTTGTCCATTTAAATATAATCCACAATCCGGTGAATTATTTTATTTTGATTCTTGTAATATCTTGATTCATTACTCAGTTACTGAGGATGTCGATGAGTTTAAAAATGATGCTCTTTTTGATGAAAAAGCATCTTGTTTGTTTATTAATTTCGAACAAATAAAAGAATTGTACGAAACAAATGATAATGGCATTATTTCCACTTATGACACATTTGATTATGTTATTATAACATCTGATGAACTAGTAGATTCAGTTACCAATTCAGCTTTTGTTGACTGGAAGACGGAACTTGGTTTTAACGTAAAAATTATTTCAATTTCTGATACGCTTTTAACAAGTCAATCAGGAAAAGATCTTGCAGAGAAAATCCGTAATTTTCTAAGAGAATATTATGCCGCATGGGGCACTAAGTATGTACTATTTGTAGGAGATTACACAACGATTCCTATGCGTTATTGTTCTCCAAATCCATATTGGTTAGAGGGTACAGTACCTACAGATACATATTATGCAGATCTTTCTCTCCCTGATGAAGAATCATGGGATTCCAATGGTGATGGCTATTATGGCGTATATGGGCAAGATAACCCAGATTTTTTAGCTGAGGTATACATAGGTAGAATTCCAACTAATGACATTTCAAGGATAACATACACACTTGATAAAATTGTTTCATTTGAACAAGATGCAGGAGATTGGAAAGACAATGCATTACATGGAGGGGCTATGCTGTTTTACGCAAATGAGGATCATGATTATGAGATTGATTTTGACATTGATGGTGCAAGATTAATAGATAGAATTGAAAAAGACATCATGAAAGATTGGACAACTGTTCATTACTCTGAACAGGATGGCCTTTCACCGTCAATATATAATTGGAGCGCTTTGAACGAACCTGCTTTTACCAATGAATGGCGAAACGACAAATATGCAATTGTGAACTGGGCAGCTCACGGTGCACCAGCATCTATTGGTCGTGTAATATGGGATTGGGATGATGGAGACAATGTCCCTGAACATGACAATGGAGAATTAACATGGGGTAGATTTTTAGATACTTACTGTATATTGGAAGATGATTATCCTTCTATTGTTTTTGCTGTATCATGTAATGTTGGTTATCCTGAACCAACGGTTGATGGTAACCTTGGAATTGATATGTTAACAAAGGAATCATTTGGTTCTGCTGTTGCCGTATGTAGTGCTACCCGTGGTGCTGCAGTTTCAGCTGATTGGGTATCATCTCATTCTGGAGCAGAAGCTCTCTGCTATGAGTTTAATAATTTTTTAATAAATAGTTCATACGGCCCTCAGCCCATTGGTGATGCTCTATACGATTCTAAGTTTTATGTACATGATAATTTTGGTTGGGATCATCAATATGAATTCATGAATATGTACGATTATAATCTATATGGAGATCCTTCTATGATTCGGCAGGGGACAACTAGCGGCGCCCCTTTTCCACCAATAATCGATGGGGCAATAAATGGTAAAATGAAAGTTGAATATAATTATTCAATTAAATCAATAGATCCTACCGAGGATGATTTATTTTATTATATCGATTGGGGAGATGATAATGTTGAGGAGTGGATAGGACCATACATGTCTGGTGAAGAAGTAATCGTTTCACATAAATGGTCTCAACAAGGAACATACAATGTAAGAGTTAAAACTAGAGATACTGATAATAAGGAAAGTGACTGGGCAACATTGGAAGTGAGTATGCCAAAAAGTAAATCTATCTTCCAATGGTTCCACTGGTTTATTGAACAACATCCAATGCTGGAAAAATTGTTTTATCATTAGTAGAACATTTAATTATTGAAAATTTTATACCTAACGGAAAAAAAGAAAGATTAGCTGACATACAGATGCCAGCATTCAAAACTAAACCTTTCTACTTCTTCTTAAGGTATGGTAAACCCGTTCTCTTGTTTACACCAACAACCATGTTATCGGGCTTATCACATGGGCTACCACTCTTTGGTGTTCTCTTGCTGAAAAAATAGATTGTCTGAGTTCTTCCACCCTTGAGATTTACGTCTCTACTATACAATGTCCATCCTTCATATTCAAAAGCCATAATGTCTTCACCTCTAGAAGCGAAATGTGCAATCTTACATTTAAGTCTTTCCTTATTATCCAGAGATATTCCTGCAATTTCGTAACATCCGCTGATTTAAAAAGAATTATCTCAAGGTTTCAACCTCATTGAATTGGAATTTATCAGGAAAAACATTATGTTACGATTTCAGAGGAATATCATTAGAAGACATATGATTTTTAGTTGATTTTCTCCAGTTCAACATGAAAAGTTACAATGAAATTAACGAGATAATACTCATCTAATGGATAATAACTTCTACTTTCTTTGAAAAATATTTTTCAGTTTCCTGGAAAAGCAAGGTATCATACAGTCTTATTAATTCTTTCACTGCAGGGTTTTCTTCATTTAATTTAAATAACTTTGCTCTGCCTATTTCTCTTGTTGGAACAACGATTTTTAATCTTAATAACCGATCCCAAATTCTATGTAGCGTTGTCCATCCAATGTTTGCATTTTCTGTTATATCTGTTAGTGAATAATCTAATCCTCTTCCCTCTATTAGGAAATCAATTACCCTAATTACAGGGGAATCTCCCAATGCTTCTCTGAATACAGTTGTTTCTTTCATTCTACTGTAATATTATGTCATCTCTCCTATTTAAAACCTTCTAATTTGGTATATTAATATGCCACAATATTAGATAAACCTTATATGTTTCTAAGATTTAAGCCTTAGGGATAATGGAAAAAAGAGCAATTCAAGAGAAAATTCTAAGAAAAATGATGTCCATAAAACCTCCAAAATGGGGGAATTCCCATACTGAAGAAACAAATTTAGTAAAAGGCTTACCATCACATCTTAGAGGGACAAAAATCGTCGAAAAAGCAATCAAGGAGTTATACCAAAGAGATTTTCTCCTTAAATCAAAAAAAACGGGCGAATGGCACGTTTCTTTAAATCCTCAAAAGAGAAAGGAGATATACAGATTCTTAGGATTGCCGCCAAAATGACAATAGCAATTACAACTTTAACAATTATCATAAAATAACTAATTGTCCTCCTGTTCAACAGTGATACTTCTAGTTAACCCACAAGATATTCCTGCAATTTCGTAACATTCGCTGATTTAAAAAGAATTGTCTCAAGATTTCAACCTCATTGAATTACTTGGAATTTATCAGGAAAAACATTATGTTACGATTTCAGAGGAATATCTTATCCAGTATTAGTCTCTAATACCTTTCTCACTTATGGTAAAAACAGCCTCACCTTCTGGAAGATGCGGTGAATCAATAAGTCTCGCTATTCTTTTTGGACCTTTGCTTTTACGCAAATAAATCCTAAAGGTAGCAGTGTGACCAACGATATGCCCCCCTATAGGGCGCGTAGGATCCCCAAAGAAAGCATCCGGTTTGGATGAAACTTGATTTGTAACACAGACAACACCGTTGTTAAGGTCGCCCCACCTCAAAAGGTCATGCATATGTTTGTTAAGTTTCTGCTGTCTATCTGCCAATGCACCTCTTCCAACATATTCAGCACGAAAATGAGCAGTAAGTGAATCGACAACAAGTAAACCAGTGGGTACCTCCTTAGATAATTCTTTGACTTTCTCCACAAGAAGCATCTGATGGCTTGAATTATATGCACGTGCAACATGAATATTTTCAAGAACATTATCTGAATCCAGCTCCAATGCCTCGGCCATCTGTACTATGCGCTCAGGTCTAAAAGTGTTTTCAGTATCTATAAAAAATGCCTGTTTGTTTAATCCACCCAAATCCGTAGGTAGTTGAACTGCGACACACAACTGATGGGCAATTTGTGTTTTAGAAGAACCAAATTCTCCAAAAAGCTCTACTATCGACTGTGTTTCAAAACCGCCGCCCAAAAGTTCATCAAGCGTCTTAGAACATGTAGTTATGCGGCCCACTTTTGCCCTTTTTTCGAGAAGAGCAGTCCCAGTTTCAAATTTGCCAACATCCGCCTGTTTTCTTGCTTTTTGAATGATTTTTGCACCGGTTGTCTCCCCAATCTCAGCCGCATCTGATAGCTCCTTAGGTGACGATACAGCTATACTCATAATATCGCTATATCCTGCATCCCTCAGCTTTTCTGCGGTGGCAGGACCCACACCCGGCAAATCATCAATCTTCTCACTATCGTCTTTCCCCATGAAAACTCCCTTAGAGTAACGTAATTGATAAGGCATTTATAAAACTGTGGTAGAGGCTATTTAAAGTATTAATTGGCTTTATCTCAAAAGGCCTTCACTTTACCCATTGAAATTCTTATCCGATAAATAGGATAGATAGATGATTATATCCCAAAAATAATCAGCCAGAAAACAACATTGACAAATAACGCAAATAAAGCCAGTAGGAATCCATTGATCCACCCAAGTTTAAGTAAGTATTTTGCTACAAGTACATAGGACATAAAAATAGTGAACAGTGCCAATAATAATCCTATAATCTGCGTTCCAAAAATCAATTCAGAACTCAAGCCAACCAGGCTAATAACCAGTAATGAAGTAAGGAAAACTTTCTTTGAAAAAACAAATATATCTTCATTTGTTATCCATCCAAAATAATGCAACAGATATATTCCACCATATACTATGAATATGTTTATACAAAAATCGATCGAAAAGACTAGCATAATCCAAACAACATTTAGACTGCTAGCATTTTCTAAACCTATAGAAACTGACTCTGAATTTGGATAAACAGGAATTGGATTTCCAATGGCCATAATTGTAAAAATAGCTTGGAAAAGCGTGATAAATGCCAAAATAGAAACATATCGAAAACTATGATTCATATAACAATCATAAGCTGATACCATATATAAAACTGGGCAACCTTGAAAAAGATTTTTACCCAACTGATGGGAGAATTATTCTATGCTAAAAATTGATCACTTGTCATAATCTCAGTTCACTGCTCAAGTGTGGCATGACGCTTTCGCATGGTTTCTTCAGTCTCTTGCTTGCTATCCAAAAGATCTGCGACAATACCATCCAATAAAATCCATACACTTGCCTCAAAAAGAGTTCCTAGTGGAGCATATCGCTTCCTTTCAGAATCCTTGCAACTTGCAGAGATAAATAATGTTACGTCTGCATATTTTGCTATCCCTGATTTTTTCTTCCCAGTGATAGAAATTAAACTAGCTCCAAGGTTATGAGCAATCTCGGCAGTCATCACAGCAGGAATTGTTTCACCAGAACCCGATACAATCACTACAAGATCTCCCTTCTGCACCGGAACAGTAATAGTTTCGCCGATGACAAAGGCCTGAAAACCAAGATGAACAAGTCTTATTGCAAATGCCTTTGCCACAAGTCCAGACCTGCCTGCGCCATAGACAAATATGTGATTAGAACTAAAAAATAAATCCTTTATCGCATCAAAATCGTTCTGAGACACATGATCTAAAATATCATTTACCTTACGCTGGATATATTTAATCGATTCGTTGAAGATAGCTTTTTTGGCCATAAAATCCCCCAGGGACCATGATAATTAACTCTTTTTCCATTTCTTCTTTTCAATATCGCGGTAATCGGCCTCTTCTCCACCAGTTCTTTTCATAATGGCCTTCTCAACCTGCAATCGCATATAAACTGCATCGTGCTCCAAAAGAGGTGATTCCGAAATTAAAGTCACGTTGTAATTGTTTTCAAGAATGGCATCAATCAAAGGAGTGAGAGGCATATCTCCTTTCTTAATCGGAAGATGATATTGTTCACTACCGTTTTCATATAACACGCCAGTAACGTGGATGATGTACTGTTTTAATTTTAGTTTTTCCAACTTTTCAAAAATCTCTTCAAAATCCTCCTGTTTTTTGAGAGAGCCATTGCCCCTTGCATGAATATGGGCTACGTTTATAATCGGTACAACATTTTTTACATTACTGCAAACATCTATCACCTCATCCAAAGTTCCAAAGACCTTCCGCTTGCCCATTGTTTCAATGCCCATCTTTGTTTTGATTTTTTCTTTTTTAAGTATGCGTTGTAGTTTTTTGATGTTTTTAATAATATTTTTCAATGTCTTTTTCTCGCTTTTATCCCCATAGTATCCAGGGTGAAGAACTACTGTTTTTGCCCCCATTTTATGTGCAAGTTTAGCCGAAAATAATGCTTTTTCAAAACTGAGATCGAGCTCATCATCGTCTGCAAAATTAATGTAATACGGTGCATGAACGTGCAACTCAACATCGTTTTCTGTAGAATACTCCTTCATAAATTCCGCTTCTTCATCTTCCATGACATACAATCCGCGAACAAACTGTATCTCCATGGCATTCAAATCAAGAATCTCTTTTGTGTAAACCAAACCATCTTTGTTTGTTCTGCCTTTACAAGAAAGAGGTATTCCTGCTTGTCCTATCCTTATCATAACTAGTATCTCCCACTAGAGCAGTCTGCCTTACTCTATTTATCCTATATAATAAACTTTTCGTCTTTCGATTGGAAAGAATTATGCCAGCTCCTCTAAACGACTCATAATGTTCCAAATAAGGGTTCTCCCATGCAGCGGTATATTGGGATCATTTGCTAATTCATCAAGTCGAGATGTAGCAGAGGCCACTCGAACATCCAAGGGATCCGAATTTCTTAGTAAAGCAGTCTTGATCTCTTCCGCCCCTCGCCTAATATTTCTTGGAATAGAACTATCCTCATTAAGCATATCTAGTCCATCACATACTTGCGCAATTATATCATCCGGCATGGCCAATCACTCTCCAGCAGTTTTCACCAGTGTAACATGGTTTAGGATAAAAATATTTGGTATGACCTATTCATCGACATATCGAACATTCAGAAGTTCAAATATTTTAGAAGCAATATGCTTTCCCACGCCATTAACCTCCTGAAGTTCCTCTTCAGATGCAATGGCAATTGCCCTAAGGCTCCCAAAATGATCAAGCAATCTTTTAGCAATGACAGATGAAACATTGGGAAAGCCTTCTACAACAAACTGCTGCCGTTCCTTGGTTGACATCGAGGTTTTTTCTCCACGTATGGCAACTGATTTCTTGTCTTTTCTTTGTTCTCTTTTGGCCATAACCTGCAGTAAATCGGCAGTTTCAATGCTGTCCTTAGTAGTAAGTATAGGAATGCCGAAATCTACAATTATTGACACAAAACTCCCAAAAATTGCATTGTGACTTATATTGCGCTTAGTTAAAATGCCTTCACCTTCTAAAATGAGAACTGGTCTTGAATAGGCATCTCTCAGCCTTGATATCTGCAAAAATAGCTTACCACTTATTAAAGAATTTAAAAAATCATCCACACTCTTTCGTTCAACACCTATGCGAGACGACAGAACGTAATCTCCCACATCCAATTGCTGCGGTTCAACGGACACCCCTTTGATTGCAAGGTTTCTTATCACTTGTGAGCGGTACTCTCGGTTGTCTACAATAATTTTTACCTGTGCATCTTTCTTTTGATAGTCCATTAATGTTTTCTGATCGGGAGTTTCCCTAATTCTTTTCTCATATATTGATTTACCCTCTGAGAATTTTTTACCGAGTTTGGAACGAAGCATTTCAAGCTCAGTTCTCATACGTTTCTCCCTTCTCTTTGATGCCCAATAATAACCCTCATCAGAAGTTCCTTTGGTAATGAGTATGATAACATTTCCTGTCATCTTACGTCCAGTTCGCCCTCGCCTCTGTATATTTCGTATTTCTGAAGGAATAGGTTCGTAAAATACCACCAGTTCAGTAGAAGGTATATCAAGCCCCTCTTCGGCTACAGATGTTGCTATCAGTACGTTGTATTCTCCTCCCTTAAATTTTTTTATGACTTCGGCCTGCTGTTTTTGCGTAAGACCTTTATCCTTATCCCTAGAAGCTTGCCCAATAAATCTTACAGGGAGAGCATTTTCAACATCCTCAAGTATTTTAACCACATAGGAGGACGTATCTCGGTAATGAGTAAATATAATAATTCTTGAATCTGGTTTTTCATCCAATTGATGCTTTACAATCTTTACAATTTCCTGTAATTTGGGGTGCTCTATATTAAGGGATTTAACATATGCAACAGCCTCTAGTATGTTATTATCGGCCATAATTGTCCTTGATGACTTACTGCTGCCCTTGGAATTAGCTTCCTTTCCAATTCTTTGAAAATAGTTTTTCAGGGCGTTTACACCCTGTGTCTGGAGAAGTTCTATGGCATAATGTATCTTTAAAGCCTCACTCTGAATAGATGCAGCTTTAAACAGCACTTTTGGAGGTTTTACTCTTGATCGGATTTCTCCCTGTATCCTCTTCTGTGCATCCAAAAGTTTCGTTTTAGTTATGCTGGCAACCGATGATGAGTCAATTGCCCCTACATTTTTCAATATCTTCAAACGTTCGGAAAGAACCTTACGAAGTATCTGTATGGTATATGAAAAATCTCTTGGTAACGAAACCTCTTTCCAATTTATTTTCATTTCATGTACATATGGCCTGACATCCTGGTCATATTTTGTCCGGATCTCAATATGATTAATGTCAAGATTTTCGCAAACATCCATTATCTTTGAGACATCGCTTCCGGGAGATGCAGTCATGCCAAGTACATGTCCATTCTCCCTTTGTTTCCCATACATTTCTGAAATAAAAACGTAGGAATACTTGCCTACTGCATGATGTGCTTCATCAAAAACTATGAAAGATGTGTCCTTTAAGTCAAGTCTGTTGGATAAAAGATCATTTTCTATCACCTGTGGCGTAGAAACAATGATTTTGCTTTTGCTCCATAGCTCTTTTCGTTCTTTTGGAGAGATTTCTCCAGTAAAAAGCGCAATGGATTCTTTATCAATTGTCAAAAATTGTTTTAAGAACTGTGCATGCTGTATTACTAGAGGTTTTGTTGGGGCCAAAAACAATATTTTATCATTTTTGCTCTCATTTTTAAGTTTCTTTGCCATCAGTATCAATGCTATAACAGTTTTTCCAAGACCAGTGGGCAAAACAAGCAGTGTATTTTCTTGAGAGGATGAGTCAGCGATATTGATCTGATATTCTCTAAATTCAATACTGTTTGGCGTTATAAAGTCGTATTTAATATACACGGAAAAGTGAATGCAAATAATGCTTTTAGTATATTTGGGACGATGGTTGATTTATTCAAAACCATTATAATGCAGGTGGTGGATTTACACATGGTGAATCAGGATGCTTGAGATATTTGGAAGCTTGCCTTTATGGGCTATTATTCTTGTTGGTCTGATAGTTGTAGTTATTGCCTGGAAAATAATCAAATTTGCATTAAAAATCCTTCTGGTGTTGATAGTTTCCTTTGCCATTATGATGGGTCTAGATTTCCTGCATGTTTTTGAATGGATACAAGATATTTTGGCTGGCGTGCTCTAATTATCCCGTCTGTTAAACGAAACGAAAAAAATTTCTTTGTCTACCAATTCTAGCTTCCCAAAATTACTGTCCTTTTGATATCTATCTTTATCGTCAAGCATTATTAGCCTCGCCCCGATAACCCGATAAAAAATCCACTATATAACTCTTCTTATTTTGTTTAATTGAGTGGAAAATTAATGTATTGATTATTATAAAAACGCTAAATTTTAATATGATGCAGGGCATATATCAAAGTAATATGGCTTCACGTGAGGATTTTAAATCTTTCATTCCAGCTAAAAAAGAAATTCCGGAGCTTACATTAAAAGCAGTTTTAGTGGGGATTTTTCTTGCTATTGTTCTAGGGGCGGCAAATGCATATCTTGGACTTTATGCCGGTATGACGGTTTCTGCAATCATCCCTGGCGCGGTGATGGCACTTGCTCTTCTCAAACCATTTAAGGGAACAATCCTAGAGATAAATCTTGCCACGATGGGTGCTGCTGCGGGAGAATGCATTGCTGCAGGGGTTATTTTTACAGTACCTGCATTAGTTTTGTTAGGTGCATGGACTGAGATAAATTACCTTGAAACAAGCATCATCTCACTTTTAGGAGGACTGCTTGGCGTTCTCTGGATGGTTCCACTCAGAAGGGCATTGGTTATCAAAACAGACCTTCCATTTCCAGAAGGTGTCGCTGTAGCAGCAGTTCTTACAACAACAGTAGGCGGGGAAACTGCAGGAGAAAAAAAGGAAGACGGAGGAGTTAGCAGTATATGGCTCGTTATAGGGGCAATTTCTGCTGGTTTGTATAAATTTGGCGAGCTATCTCTCAACATATTTAGAGGGACAATCGAACATATTGGAAGCATTGGAAAATTTGCAATTAGCGGAAGGAGTCACGATGGATGGATATATGGTGGCGTAACAACATCACCCGCTCTTCTCGGTGTTGGATGGATTATCGGCCCTCAGATTTCATCTTATGTTTTGGTAGGCGGGCTTATTGGCTGGGTCATCATAGCGCCGTTGGTAGCACTTGCAACAGGACTTCCTTCACCAACAACACCAGCCGAGATATCAAATGCTCTTGCCATGGGATATGGCAATCCAACAGTTGGCAATCAGATTTGGGGATTTTTTAAAATCTGGGGAGATCAGATACGATACATCGGTGTCGGAACAATGCTTATCGGAGGACTCTGGGCCATATGGTCCATACGAACCAATCTTGTAGACAGTGTAAAGGAAGCGGCGATTGGAATCAGAGGTGGGCAAACAAAAACAAAGAAACGGACATCCCAAGATCTTAGCTACAAACTTGTTTTTATTTTAATTGTTTTGATGACTATACCTATCTTCCTACTATATCTTTGGCTTTCAAGCATGGTTGGTATCTCTCTTTTAATGGCAGCCATTACCATAGCATTTGCATTTTTAGCAAGCGCCCTTGCAGGATATCTTACAGGTCTTGTTGGATCGTCAAACTGTCCAATATCGGGAGTTACCGTTACAGTACTTCTAATTGTAAGTCTTATCATGCTAGGGCTAGGGGTCACTGGGCCAGAAGGAATGGCTATTGTCATATTCATATCTGCAGTCATCTGTATTGGTGGTTCAATTTCAGGGGATCTTCTGCAATCTATGGCTTGCGGGCAAATGATTGGTGCAACACCTAAAAAATTACAAATTTCCATGACACTCGGCGTCCTTGCAATATCTGGTGTGATTGGCCTTATAATAGCAGTTCTTCACGAGGCATTTACTATAGGAAGCAGACAGCTTCCAGCACCGCAGGCTTTTCTTATGAAAGGGATAGTACAAGGTGTACTGGGTGGAGAGATGCTTTGGCCATATGTGCTTGTTGGAATGGTGCTTGCACTTGTGTTAATACTTATTGACCTGCCTGTTTTACCTGTTGCAATTGGAATATACCTTCCATTCACATTGTCTGTACCAATCTTTGCAGGAGGAGCAATACGCTTTATGACTGACAGATTTCTAAAGAAGAGGTTTGGAAGTGCAGAGGAGGAAGAAATAAGTGACTGGGAGCTCGCAATCAAACAGACAGATGTAACACCTAAGGAAAAAGCAATTAGAACTGGGCTGTTATTTACAGCAGGGCTCGTAGCTGGAGAGGCACTAATGGGCGTTGTCATAGCGGTAATTATTGTGATGGGTATAAACTTGGCCGTATTTTCTGAAGCACCATGGTGGCCAGGGCTTCTTATATGGGGATACATTGCAGCGTTACTAGCATACATTCCAATACGGGAAATAATAAATAAAAAAACAACATAGCAAATGACATAGCATGTTGATAAGAGATATTGAAGATTCTGAATATTTTGAAGCTCTTGACAAAACGAGAATAAGCGAACTTTTGCATCCACAGAGAGAATCCAAAGATTTAAAATTACCTTATAGCCTAGCACATGCAATTGTAAAACCAGGTGAGAGATCACAACACCATAGGCTAAAAACTTCTTCTGAATTGTATTATATCTTGGAAGGAAATGGCATTATGTTTATCGACGATGATTCTGAGAATATTCGTTCTGGCCAAGCCATATATGTCCCACCAAACTCCAAGCAGCATATTCAAAATACTGGAGGATCTGACTTAAAGTTTTTATGTATTGTCAGTCCACCATGGGAAAAAGAAGACGATGAAGTTGAATAGATTTCATTTAGCTCTTTCTTCGTTTTAACACCAGTAGGGATACAGCTGCAAGAACAATAACAAGTTCAAAGCCAGGTGTATCACTGGTTCCACTACCATCATTGCCATTGTCGTCACCTGTATATCCTTCCCACAACTCATCAAGGATATATACATTCACAGCGGTAAAGGAGATGTCATCATCCTCATCATCATTTTTGTTGAATTGCGCTCGTATACTTAGTGGTGTAGTGCCACCTGCCCAGTCAGTATCGGACTTAACACGCATCTTCCAAACATATGTAGATGCATTGCCCTTTGGCATGTTATACAATGGAACTGAATCGAAAAAACATTTCATCCCTTCCATCATTTCAAACGAGGATTCTTTAGGGTTGTCCTCGCCCACTTCCCATATCTCAATACTTGAATATGGCAGATCTATTTTTGTTGTAATCGTAGCCTTTATGTAAAATGGCTCGCCTCGTTTTAATTCCGCATGATCAACTGTTGTATTCTGCCATTCAATACCATCTTTACTATACCATGCATCAAATGTTCCATATGCGCATTCAGGCGTTTCATAAGCGACGGTAAAAGAACTGAAAAATATAAAAGCCATCACTATGAAAAATATAGCTGTCAACATTTTACCCATAGAACTCACCTTCACTCCACATAAAATGTCTTGTTAAAAAGCTTTCTTTGAACGTCAATCCCACCCATCTTCCTCAGTATACTCTCCAATATCTCCGACCATCATGCCCCAAGAAGGAACTACTCCAAAAGCAACAGTGGTAAAATCAAAATGCATACGGCTGTTCGAACCAATTTTGGTGTTGTCAATTACTATATCTTTCTTTTCTCTAAGATATATTTGTGGTTCATGCCCAAACAATGGATTGAATAAAGTTTCATCGCTGCTATCTATTACTTTGAATTGAGCATATTCCCCATGAACCTCAATAAGCCATACATTCAATGTTACGACCCATGGAGTAACAGGAGTCGGAGGTAGAATCGGAAGTCCAGTAGGTCCAAGTGTACAAGTATTTTTAATACCCAGCCAATAATCTTTCTTTCCTTCAAACTCTACCTCATTAAAAGGATCTAGATAATTTGGATACTGATCAATTGCCAGACGAATAGATTCGTTCCACGGATAATCACCATCACTGTTGGTAAGATTCATATCAAAACCAAATGGGATTGAAAATTGATTTTTGAGTGTATTCATTGCTTCACCACTCAACGTATCTTCAACATCCTGAGAGCTAAAATCAGCATTCGAAGGTATTGCATCTTCGATTTGTTCATCTATTTCATTGACTATACCCTCAAAAACATTTTCAATACTTTCCTGGACCTTGTAAACATACCACTCCCGCACGCAATAGACTGCTTTCTTTCCAACACTGCTAAACAAAGAAATGCTCTGATATGCAGATATGTTGAGATATCCATCGATGCTTTCATTATATTTAATCAAAAGATCCTTTTTTGCTGCATTTAGGAGATCAACGGGATTTGGATAATTTGTTGAGTTAATGCTTGGATCTTGTTTTATATTGCCAATTAAGTCCAAGATTTCGTTTAACACATACCATGCCTCTGTTTCTACCCAGCTGTAAAAATCGCCAAAGACGGTCTCAATATGAGAACTACCATCTCCTGTTTCTATCAAATTCTCCAAATCAGGAATAAAAAAATTGTCTTTGTATTTTTGAATTGTATCTGCAAGATTTTCATCGTTCACAGAATCGTTTCTGTAAAAAACATCCTTGACATCATCTTTTGTACTATTGTACTCAGAATAACGGTTCAAAATAACCTCAATGCTTACCGCTTCCTCTACTTTATTATCTGTAGTTGCAAAGTGGGTCCAGTTTACCCAGGTTTCATTTCCAGAGGTTTCAACAGTCCTAGCGCTCCAGTAATGCTCACGAGTCCAGTAAACATCATATATTTCGCCATATAATGTGCATCCTGAATCAATCTGACCCTTTGATGGTTTATCTATCGTATCCTTGAATTCATAGTAATCAAGCACCCATGCTCCAGTCCCATTATTGATGGGGTATCCATTATGATAGCCATATGCTACAGTTGGGTTTGAATCTCTTTTGACATCTGTCTTCATTTCTGCAGAATAAACTGTTGAAATAATATCATCTAGTTTATCTAGCGTAGTTTGATTTTGCAGCATATCGCCTTTTTCGATATTTATGAAACTGTAACCATTATTAACATAATCTTCTACCGTATTTCCAATATCCTCCCAACTTGCATCTATTAGTTCAATATGAATAAAATTATTGCTACTATCAACAAAATTGAGGATGACGCTATTACAATCATACAAAACTCTCTGTGCAATTTCTGAAATGTTTATATATGGACTATCATCAATACTTGTGTTTTCATCGTCGCCAGCATCCGCATTTGCAGTTCCTTTTGAAAAATCATCTGTATGAACATTAAATTCATCCCCCTCCATGCCATTAAACACATCGGTCGAGGATTGCTCATCCGAATTCTTCAGTGCCTTTCCACTCTCTATTGCAAAATCAACAAGACTCAAGGGATCCACACTACCAAATACCAACCCCTCTTCGAGCAATAGACCTCCATTTATGAGTGGTGCCAAATGCTTGTTGTCAACAACATTCAATGGTTTACCGCTACTGTAATGCTTGTAGCCTCTAGCTAGTGAGTACACATTGGAAAGTACTGTAGTAAACGTCCACAATGGTCCAATCCCATTAATCGTTTCATAGTATTCATCTACCAGGCTTTTAAGCAATGGATATCGTGAGGTAATAACAGAAGAAACATTGATCTTTCGCGTTGTAACTGTTTTGCTATTGGATTTGCCACTAAGTTCCTTAATTTCAATATCAATCAGAACATCTGCAACTAAATAGGTGCAATGACTTTTCTCCGCTTCAGGTCCAATCAAGGGCAATGTAAAACGATTCAAATCCATTTCTAAATTCTTGAAGCTTATCTCATCTATAGAAACAATAGGAAAATCTTTGCCCTCAGAGATCACGACATTTATTGCGTATCGGCCATCATTGAAGGACTCACAGAGATAACTACCAGCAAGATAAATGTTCAATTCGTCCATGATAGTGCTTTTCACCCGATTACAATTTACCTCGTAAGCATCAGATGATTGATTCTCTGGGATAATTACTGGTTTTTTACCCACCTCTTTTAAGCCTTTCATACCAGCAATGTTTAGCGCAGTAGCAATATCTGCTTCAGCATAACGCATAAGATTTTCAATTTCATTGAAGTCGATAGTACTTGATATTTCATCGGCTTTATTCAATTCTAATTGAGAAACATATGCTGCAGTGATACTACTTCCAATCAGAAGAAAGACACCGATAACAGAAAATGGAATATGAGCATGATTGTCTTTTAGAAAAAATTTCTGCGACTTCATCCTCTTGCCTCCCATACAGTTAGAACAACCTCTGCCTTGTTTAGTGAAATACGTTCAAATAACCAATCTACAAGCATGTCCTCAATGTCAACTGAACCGTTAGTATTGATACGCTCAAAAACATCGTCGACAAAATACTGAACATATGGGTCTATGAAACTAGCGATTGTGTTTGTTACGTTGTCTTTTATTGCCACTTCAAGTGCATCAAAACCTTCTATGAGGGAGCCAACTTGTTCTCCAACAAAATCTGTGAAATTTTCAGTAAGGATTCTAGTTATCTCATCAAATAACGGATTTTCTATAGAACCATTGACAACATCGGAAAACATACTGTTAACTGTTCCAAGTGCCTCGCCCATAACTGCATTTACAGCATCTTCGGTGATGGCTCCAACTGTTGACTTGATCTTGTCAAAACCATAGCCAAACGTAATATTTACAATGCCTGGGAAAACTGTCTCGTTGTCTGAATTTCTAATGCCTTCAATAAGGAAATCATATAGAAGTAAGGTAACATTTTCGTGTACTGCACCAGTTGCATTTCCAAGATCATCGTAAGGTGAATTTGCATTAGTATAATTTTCTAATACGCTTTCAATATTTTCAATTATTGAGATATTTCCCAAAAGGCCTGTAAACAATTCTTCCTTCATCCAATGTTTTGTAAAAGTGATACGTTCATCTCCAAGGGTTATCGTTGACTCATATGGCATTGTAATATAGCTTCGAGCCACATGACAATCCTTATTTGGTACAGAATCGCCTATACAAAGTCCACCGCCAAATGACACTCCTTTTATCGGGTGCCATATTGCAGTAAAATTGAATCCATATTTTTTGCCTAAATATCTAGAGAAAAAAGTTTTAGTTTCGTTTTTTAACTGGCAGTCATAATCGCCTGTAAATATGTTAAAACGATTAGTGCCAAAAACTGAAATGGGCAGTTTAAATTGACACCCGAGATCTTCAGCTAAGAGATTAGCATGTGTCTTATGAATTTGCTCGCGGGCAAGCAACCAATCTGTTATTGAATTGTAAAGTCCATCGTCAGTAGAAGTATTGATGCCAATGCCCTCTGCAGCACCATCTATTATATCTCCACAGACAGTATAGCTAAATCTATCTACGCGGGAAACAAGAAACGTGTTCAATGCCTCATCAGCAACATGCTCCCGGTGTTTCTCAACTGAGGTATCAATTGCAATATTGCTTTGTAAAGCTGGTAAGAGAACAACCCCTGATAAGGATACCATCACTATGAAAAGCACTGCATCATACATCAGGGAAATACCCATTGTATTTTTTAGAAATTTTCTCCAACCCATGTCTATTTTCTCCAAACCATCGCATAAACAATTCTCTTTAGCCTGTTAAAACCAGAGAGATATGTCACCCCTCTCTAAATTGTTAACACATCTTCCAATTTAAGTGCTTTGACTAACCTGTCATACCAACTTTCATCCCGCTTGCCAGCATAT
>Ga0307431_1000424_pt1 | contig 28970 bp, 28 predicted proteins | sample SalMarWE160170MG_FD_202155 | JGI IMG/M metagenome (GOLD analysis project Ga0307431, IMG submission 202155) | Salt marsh sediment microbial communities from the Plum Island Ecosystem LTER, Massachusetts, United States - WE1603-170 | ecosystem: Environmental > Aquatic > Marine > Intertidal zone >...
CCGATTATTGATTCTATTATGAAACGTATAGAAGAAACATTACATGCGACATCTCCAAAACAGGATGAATTAGCTTTAAAAAATATCTTGAGGCATATATTGACTTCTCGAGCTTTTAGATATTGGATAGAGGTAAATTTACCTAAGAATTACAATATTGTTTCTACCAATGGAATAGAATTTATCCTTTCGTTCTTAGATATTCTGTTTATTATTTTTGAAAAAAATGATATAATCAGAGAGCAATTCAAATGGATAACAAAAACAGATGACTATGAAAAAGCTATAGATTTACTTCGAAAAGATAAAGGGTTTAGGAAGAAATTATCAGAGTTAACATATCTGTTATATGGAGAACAGTGGGTACCTAAGGAAATTAAAAAGGATCTTCCATATTTGTTCGTAATGCCTGAAATATCATTATTGAAAATTTGTGGTTTTAGTGAGTTTGGAAGTAAATATCATATGGCAGAATCATTATCCCAGGATATTTCCAAAATATTTGAGACTTGAATTATTGATTTCTGCAATGATAAGTACCAACATATATATGTCTCGTGAGTCAGGGTGGATTGGGGGAAGTCTGACTCTTTCTTTATTGCTAGCCTCTTCTGTTATCTAGGTAGAGCTAGCGAGGTTTGACCTCTAACCTTTCAAATAATTGATATGTAGCTAGCTTTATCTATCATTTAGTAAGAGCTAGCTATGTTAGACCTCAAACGTTTCAAACGTCTATTTGAACCCTAGCTAGCCTTATCTGGTGTCTCAATAAAGCTAGCATAGTCTATTGCAAACGTTTTATATATAGCTAGCCTCATCTAATATCTTGATAGGGCTAGCAACATTTGAAAGCTCTAACATCAACAAATATTTGGTAGGGGATAAAAATGGGAAAACCTTTAACTGAAAAAATGAAAAAGCAGATATCAGATTATTATCACAATCGGAATATGTCAGATGGATTAATAGCGGAAACACTAGGAGTTTCACGTGATTCTGTCCGTCGACATAGAGACTATAACTTTCAAGAAGTATCTACACCGATATCTGCCGAAAAGACTATACCACCTAGTCAAAATTCTATCTCTGAGACCGCTCAGATGGATTATGCTGTAGAGGAAACAGAAATCCCTAACCAGAGCAATCAAAATCAGATCGCAGATGAAACAGTGGAGCCAGATAACATTGATTATGAGGCTGAAATAGCCCCAGATGAGGGCATAACTCCAGTGATTACAAAAGTGAGAAAGCTTGAATCATGTCCTGAGTGTGGTACACCTAGAAGTGAGTGGATCAATATTAACCAGGTTGACGACGCTACAGAGGAAGAAAAACAGATGTACGATTATGTATGTCTTAAATGCAAGGAACTGATATCTGAATATATTTGTCCTGAGTGTAGTACCCCTAGAAGCGAATGGATCCCTATAAATGAGGTTGATGAGGCCACAGATAAAGAAAAAAGACTTTATGACTATATATGCCCAGAGTGTGCGGAACTTATTAAAATCTAATAATGCCATCAGGATCTTGGATTTCATAGTAATTTGTTGTGTTTTGTAGTAAAAGATAGTAAAAAGAGGGGTTTAGATGGGTCTTTTTCTCCTGTTAAGTAGGGAGTTTTAGTTGAAAAATACCTTTCTAAGGCCATAAAAAAAGAGAATATGGGGGGTTTACTCCATATTTACACAAAATTGATTACTGAGATATTCCCCTCGACTTTTTAGATATCCATGTTCTAAAACCTTATCCCATAAGAGACTTGTAACATCATCATTTATTGGTCCTAGATAATCATAACTATGACCTTCACTTATTCCCTGTTCAGGCTCTCCATTTTCATCCCTGAGATATTTATCTAGGATCCTATTGAAGATATTCCAGGTCACTAAAACGCCATCCATAAAGGTTAAATCCTTCGTTTCTACAGTATTCCGCATTCTGTTTTCTGCATTCTGCAATTCAGCTTTGCAGTATTCCTGTCTTTTGCCTTCCCATCCATCCATAAGATCAAACATATCCTGGAACTGTCTAAGGAGCTCCACGCCCTTCTCTGTTGATATATATTTGAAGTTACCGAGCTTAGCTACACGGAGCTCCGGTTTTTCATTACCTTCAGCATCTAATTCCTTTTCCCCTAGTTTTTTATCTATTTCTTTCCCTATTTCACTCATACATATTCCTCCTCACATACTAAATAATTAAATTGTGAGCCTGAAAAATAGAAATTAAAAATTAGGATCATCCTACAAAAATTAAAGAAAGAAAAAAAGAGTTTATTGAGTGGTCTAAAATCCACCGTAAGAACGAACAGCCAAATAATCGAGTTTTTTCGTTCAAAATAACAGGAGGGAGAAACTCTCATCCCCATGGGTCCGTACTTATTATTTGGTAGATTCTGTTCCAAAAAAATGATTTTTGTGTAAAACTTGAATGATTTGTATCTCTTTGATAATTTTGCAGTCTGGTAATTTTGCACAAAACGTTTATATAGTAAGACATGTAAAGTATAACATTGAGGGATCTGGAAAAATTATTATTATTTTTCCCTTCCATCTTCACTATCCAATAGCCAGGTTCCTCCCCTCTCTCCCTTACCTGTTTGCTTCCACTCTACTTAACTAATGAGATACAAGGGATGGCAGATATCAATATGACAAAAGAGGGAGTATTAAAGTTTCCCTCTAAGTTTACGTCTATCTATCTTTACATCTGAAGGAGATATAATCATTAAATTGTTACCAATTCCTGCGATATCTCCATTTATCTCATCTGCTAATTGCCTGAGGTCGTTTGTTATTCTTTTCAATATAACTTCTTCTTCTGCAATTGGTGAAAAATCTAGAATTAAAACATTTCCGCCATATACATAATCTGTAAAATCCTTGATATCTTCATATTTCTGGATTTCACCAACCCTAACTTGCATCTTAGCTGACATTGTTTGATCGGCGGACATATCATACTTTTCAAGATCGACATATCCTCCTACGCCACCAGTCTTTCTATCACCAAAAATCTTGTTAACTATTCCCATCTTAATATCACATTCCTAATCTTTTAACCATTATTCTAAAATATATTTGTCTTTATAAACGTTTGGAACGAGCGCATATGCATCTGAAAAGCGTATATTAGTTTGATTATTATAGGTACCCAGCAAAATCACCACTAACATTAGTTTCCGTTTTTAACAACTCAACCATCGCTTCAAGAGGTACTTTATCTATTTTCCCTTTTCTTCCCATATTGCATTCCTTTATTCATTAGATTCTGACATCTTTTTACCTTCAGGAATTATCGCCATCAGTGTAGTAATACATCCAATCACTATTGATATGTATGACAACACCCTGATGAAGAAGACGAATACCTCCATCATTCCATCTGAAGGTAAAACAGACGGAAGTTCCAATGTTGCAGTAAATAGTATTACACCTAACCCTATCTCGCTTAATCCTGTTGTCAGTTGCTTTCTATCCATATTTCCCCATCCTTAAAACTCTAAAATTTGAGAACACATATCCACTTAATAACCGATCCTTTCTTGTTTTTCTTCATCAATCCAAGGCCACAATTATCTTTTTAACTTATTTTATAGAATAGTTTATATATAATAGTGATGCATAACATATTATTAGGCAAATTACACGCAAAGGAGGAGTTAATATCCAACGATATCTATGTATGAAGTGCGGAAAAATAAGCCATATATACCGGGGAAAGTGTCCACATTGTGGCGCAGAAGAAGTCTTTTTAACGCAGTAGAACACAAACAATGTTGATTATACTTCAATTATAATCGTCTTTTTTTCTTAACCTGACTTCACCATTGCTTCAATGCCCAGATAAATCCAATAATTATTAATATGAAACGTTATTTCATTATTCCAAAGAAGGTGAGAAGAGATATGGTAAAATTAAAGGACGTGAAGATAAGCACATCAACAGCGATTGCTGCAGCTTTTGGTTTTGTAATTGCTTTGATATGGAAGGAAATAATCGTAGGACTGTTCGCACTGGCTGGACTAACAATAAATGATATAACAAATACCACAGGTGCAGTAATAGCGATAATTTCAGGTATCATAATAACACTGTTTTGTGTTATCGGCATAATATATATATCAAAATGGGGTGGAATTGGAGAGAAATAGAGAACTCCAATCTTTCCTCCTTCTTTTTTCACTAAACCTCCTTCAATCTGAGTTTACCTATTGTCATTTTGACATTTTTGCACATCAGATTTAAATAATTTCAGATATAAGTTTCATCCGGTGAATTTATGAAAACATATGTAGAAATACTTCACAGCGCAGATGGCGAAAAAGTTTCAGTGATATTTGAGAAAATGAGAGACATGGGATTTGAACCATCTCTAGGAGAACATGAGTTTGTATATAGTTGGAAGAAAAAGATTACACTTCCAGAGGTTATTAGATTTTTAGATGGTGTTGTTTCAAAACTCAGAGGCACTAAAGCAATATTGAAATTCACTACGATCAGATAGGCAAAGTAATTGCTAAATCATATATTTCAGTTCATTGCACCTTTTTCAATCTGAGCTCATCATTGTCTGTTGTCTGGTATGTACGTCAACCCATTTTGATGGAAGTTCTCATAAACATGTTTACCTGCAAACAAGATATCAACGGAAAATGCTGGTTTAACAAAAAAAAAATTGGAGAGAATTTACTGACGTGTGTGATTTGTGGTTTTGGATGACTATAGCGATAGAATAGGTTAGATAAGCAGATTGCTAAAAGACAAGAAATAATTCAATGACGCTAAAACCAATTTAGGATTTATCCTTTTGAGTGCATAGTTTGTCCATATGAATGTCTTACAAATTGCATCCCATTTGATGAATTTCTGATTGATGATGTACGGATATTTCTTTGGGTAATTTTTTGCGATACATCTCCCAGCAACATCGCCACTTATGAGAGCACGATAAATGCCTTGGCCTGTTAAAGGGTATGTCCCAACTCCTGCATCTCCAACAAATAAAATATTTCTATGCATTAGTGGTCGTTGTAAGCCAGCGGGGAGTAATCCGCCGGCTATATGGTTTATTTTCCCTTCAATTTTTTGCTCTTTCTTGAATGTTTCTAGCATCTCTTTTAGATTGTAGTTAAACCTCCCAATGAATCCGACACCTACGTTAACTTCATTTTTTGTAGAATCACGTGGAAATATCCAATAATAGCCAAACTTTCCTGTGAAAACTATTTTCATTGTATCTGCAACAAAACAGTTTGAATCCTCCAACGTTTGTTGATAGGTAATACCTTTTATTCCCTTGTTCAGTCCTAACTCCCTTTTAATTGAACTGGGACATCCTGAAGCATCAACAATGTAGTCGCCATCAAGATCACCAATGGTTTTTACCTTGTCATTTGTTTGGATGTTAACACCAAGTTTTTCTGCGTCTCTTGCAAGTTGGCATATAAATTCCTGCCTGTTGAGTATGCAGGCTTCACCTGGTTTTCTGTGAAATATGTATCTTTTGTTTCCTACAATTGTTTCGGCTTTTGTTATGTTATTAAAAATACTTTTCTTTTCAGGCTTCCATTTTTTCCATTCACTTTCAACTGAATGGGCCTCACCACATCGCCTGCCATCAACATTATATCCTACAATTTTATGCTTCTCGTGGATAACCACTTCTATCGATTTATCGTGTTTTTTCAGTGATGCGGCAGCACTCAGTCCACCAATGCCGCCACCAACTATGTCAATTTTTATAATCATCACCATGGTTGAAGCACATGGCAGAAAGAATGGGAAAAAAGGATAAATACATTTCCGAACGAATCAATTAGCATTTCTTAGCTGAAATCCAGAACGTTTTTTTTTTTTGCTGGTTTGCATTTATTCAAGTATTTCAAAATCAGTGCAAAAACCAAAGATGTAAGCCACTAAACCAAATGGCCCTGGCTTATAAATGTTAAAGAAGGGCTGCCTCTTAAAGCTTATTTGCTTAAAACCTCCTACCATGCCAATATTCTCGTCCAGGAAATTCCACTCATAATATACTACTCTTATGGCACTAGCATTGACCATCTCTCCTGATTCTATTGGATTATAGACGGTTCCTATTATAAATGTGGAGCCAAATGACGATGTGGGTTCTTCTGATTTAACATCCACCGACATTCCATTTACCGCTGGAATTAGCGATATTATCATTATGCAAATTAGAATACCTAACGTCTTTTTGATCATGCTCTTTCTACCTCTTGGAGATAACTTTCCTATCTATATGTGATAATATCATTTTATGACAATAAAAACCTTTTGGTAGACAGGACCGATCCCAAAATGTATAATCAGTTGACATGCATAAAGCAAAAATCAATGAAATGTCAAATATTTTTGGCAAGAAGGTTCCAGAGCTTGTCACCTACGTAGTGGATAACCTTAACAGATTTACCCTTTTCCTTCGATACCATCTGTTCACCGTTCATAATAGCAATCCCAACAGCCAGCGGTTTATGATACCGTTCATCACATATCCATACTTGATCGTCTTTTTTGATATTTTTATCTGCGTCGACTATTCCTGGTGACATAACATCTGCCCCGCTTGTGACAAACTTAACGGCACCCATATCTACAACCACGAAATTCTCCTTCGGTGCGTATTCATACAGACCGTGCAATGTAAAAATAACGTTATTTCCGTGAATCATGAAACAGGGTTCACCATCTATAAATATCACACTTACTTCTTCGATGTCTCCTTTCTCCACAGATGACTTTTCATCGAAAAAATCACCTGTAAATGTTTCTTTAAGTTCGGCAATTATATCTCTTATCTCCTTTCTTTTAAGACGGTGCCTATTTTTTATTTTTGCAGACATACTTTTCCACCATCTTGATATTTCTTTTTAATATTTCCCGTGATGTTCTTAGGTCAAAAGGCACTTTGGGATAAATCACAGGATCATTTACTAGGAGTTTTCATGAAATATTGTGAAAAGAATTTGATAAAATGATGGAGAAAGGAGTGCAGGAGTACACACAGCATAAATAAAAACGAAAAGGTTAATAGCCAGTATTCAATTATGATACTAAGTAATGTTAGGTGGAAAAGGAGAGAGAAAATGAATAAAGGTAAGGTAGGATTGTTAGCAATAGGCCTGTGCGTGATAATGGTGGGCGCATCTTTTAGCGGATGTGTGGAAGGACCGGTAGAGGCAGAAGAAATGGTTTTGATATTTGGGAGCTCCGGAGATGCAAAGAGATTGGACCCTGCAGACGTAACTGATGGAGAATCTATCCAGCGGATGGACAACATGTTTGAAGGTCTGGTTGAATATGAACCTGATAGCACAGAAATAAAACCTTGTCTGGCTACATCGTGGGATACATCTGAAGATGGATTAAATATCACGTTCAACTTGAGACACGACGTTAAATTCCACGATGGGACTGATTTCGATGCAGATGCTGTTGTTTTTTCATTTGCCAGACAATATGATACAACTCATGCATACCATGATTATGGCGAGTGGGCGTATTGGGGATATATGTTCGGCGACGTAGACAGGATGGAAAAAATTAATGATTATGCTGTAAAGCTAGTTTTGAAGAGAACAAACGCTGCCATAATGACAAGTCTAGCTATGTTCACTGTATGTATTGTAAGTCCAACAAATGCAGAGCAGTGGGGTGAAGATGCTTTTAAACATCCGGTTGGTACAGGTCCATTCAAGTTTGTTGAATGGGTAAAAGATGATCACATTACTTTAGAGGCAAACAACGATTATTGGCGAGAAACACCAAAATTGGATAAGCTAATATTTAGGGTTATCGAGGATCCATCTGCTAGATTGATGGCTCTACAGACGAAGGAAATTCAGGGGATGGAATATCCGGATCCATCTAGCTTTGATGCAATAGAGGCAGATTCGGATTTAAAGCTTCTTACACAACCTGGTATGAATGTCGGTTACTTGGCTATAAATTGCGGATATGGATACAACGATACTAACGAAAATGGAGCACATGACTCAGATGAACCTTGGGTTAAAACTCCTGCATATTCTGAACCGCTTGCAAATAAGAAAGTAAGACAAGCAATCAGTCATGCCATTGATAAAGATTCGATTGTGGATAATCTATATAAGGGAACAGCCATAGTTGCGAAGAACGGAATGCCACCGTTTATGCTAGGATATAATGATGATATAGAAGATTATTCTTACGATCCAGCAGAGGCAACAAAGCTTCTAACGGAGGCAGGGTATCCAAATGGATTTACTAGTACTCTATGGGTAATGCCAGTAAGTAGACCTTATATGTTTGATCCTTCAAAGATTGGAGAGGCAATCCAAGGCTATCTAGAGGCGGTGGACATAACTGTAGAGATATATCAGGTAGATTGGAGCACGTATCTTGAGAAGACTGAAGCGGGAGAGCATCCAATGTGCCTGCTAGGCTGGTCCGGTGATAATGGTGATCCAGATAACTTCATGAATGTGCTGTATGGAGAGAACGCATGCTCTATAGGTACGGCTGGAAACGTTGCTTTTTACAACAATTCAAGGGTGCAAGAGTTACTTTCAGATGCATTACAAACATATGATAATACAGAACGAGCAAATTATTATGAAGAAGCTCAAGAGATACTCCACGAAAGTGCATCACATGTATATTTGGCTCATGCAAACCAGAATATAGTGTTCACATCAAATGTGCATGGCTATGTTTTGCATCCAACGAGTAGGAAGTTCTTCTACCCTGTAACGATTGAATAAGCTAGACATTAGTGCATTATATGATCCAAACGCCCTATGCAAAGGGGACCAAGCATAGATGAGATGGTACATCGCAAAGAGATTGGCAATGCTTGTCCCCGTCATGCTAGGGGTTTCGATCATTGCTTTTTCTTTAATACATCTTGCCCCAGGCGATCCAGCAAGGACTATGCTTGGAGAACGTGCAACTCAAGAACAGCTCAATGAGATTAGAGAAAAATATGGGTTGGACAAGCCCATTTATGTTCAATATGGCGTATGGTTAAACAATATTCTACATGGCGATCTAGGGCGCTCTATAACAACTCATGAAGATGTGGCAAAGGAAATAGGAGAAAGATTTCCCAATACAATGGAACTTACCATCGCTGCAATGATCTTTGCCATCATTGTTGGCGTCTTTGCTGGCATTATATCTGCAACCAAGCAGTATTCCATAACTGATTATACGTTTATGGGGATAGCGCTCTTTGGTATATCGATGCCTGTTTTTTGGCTTGGCATTATGCTTATGATGATTTTTGGGGTAGTTTTGGGATGGCTCCCGATAGGTGGGCGTATTGATCTTCTCATTCCTTTCCAACGTGTCACAGGTTTCATGGTAGTTGATAGCATAATTACAGGTAATTTTCCGGCTTTAATAAGTGTGCTTCGGCATTTGATTCTACCAGCCGTTGCTTTGGGGACGATACCTATGGCAATGATTGCTAGGGTTTCAAGATCGAGTATGCTTGAAGTGTTGAGACAGGATTTCATAAGAACTGAAAGGGCAAAGGGACTATCCGAAAGAATTGTGATATACAAACATGCAGTAAGAAGTGCAATGGTTCCTGTAGTAACCGTAATTGGATTAAATTTTGGTTTGTTGCTCGCTGGAGCTATTTTAACAGAAACTGTTTTCTCATGGCCAGGAATAGGTAGACTTGTAGTCAACGCAGTATATGCGCGAGATTATCCTCTTGTGGTGGGTTGCATATTGGTGTTTGCTATTGCATTCGTAATTGTAAATCTGGTAACGGACATCCTCTATACACGTATAGACCCTAGAATTCAGTATGAATAGGTGAAAAATGGAAAGTAGAATTATAACAAAAACCCAGGAGTTGATAAAAAGAGTCAGATTCAGTAAATCATCAAAGGAAAAAAAGAGAGAGACTAAAACTCAAGAAGTGATAAGGAGATTCAAATCCAATAAATCAGCAGTTTTTGGTTTAATTCTTATACTTGTACTTGTTTTTTTTGCAATATTTGCAGATGTTATTTCACCTAATGATCCAACACCATCCCCCCCAGAATTAGAAAAAAGTCTTAAGCCTGGATTTTGGAGCGAAGATGGATTGGAAGGTATGCCGCTAGGGACAGATATGCTAGGAAGATGTATTCTGAGTAGAATTCTCCATGGGGCAAGAATTAGTCTAAGTGTGGGTTTCGTCGCGGTTGGAATTGCTGCGCTTATTGGCATAACTCTTGGGGTGACTGCTGGCTATTATGGTGGATGGATAGATAGCATTCTAATGAGAATAGTTGATATCATGTTTTCATTTCCGGGTTTATTGCTTGCAATAGTTATTGTGGCAGTTATTGGCCAGGGATTGGATAAAGCAATGATTGCAATAGGTATTGTTTATTCTCCCCAAATGGCAAGGATCATAAGAGGTTCTGTGCTGTATGTCAGGGAGACGGAATACATAGAAGCACAGAGGGCAATAGGCTCTAGTAATTGGAGAATTGTCTTTCGTCATGTTATACCAAATAGTATGGCACCTATCATTGTATATGGGACTTTAATGATGGCAACCGCCATCCTTGATGCTGCTGCTTTGGGTTTCCTGGGCCTAGGTGCACAGCCCCCAAGCCCCGAGTGGGGTGCTATGCTTTCTGGCAGCCGTTTCTATATTGTGAGTGGTGCATGGTGGGCAGCAACATTTCCTGGTATAGCAATAGTCTTTGCAGTATTGGGACTCAATCTGTTAGGCGATGGTTTAAGAGATATTTTAGATCCAAGACTTAAGACGTAGGATGAAATCATGAATGAGTTGCTCAAAATAAAAGATTTAAAAACGTACTTTTTTACACATGAGGGGACAGTAAAGGCTGTAGATGGAATTAATTTAACGGTTAACAAAGGAGAAACTTTGGGTCTCGTTGGAGAATCAGGATGTGGTAAAAGCGTTACTGCTTTGTCCATAATGAGATTGATTCCTAGTCCTCCAGGGAAAGTTGTAGGTGGAAAGATTTATTTTGAGGGCAAGAATCTTTTAGAATTGGGTGAAAAAGAAATGAGGAAAATAAGAGGGAAAAAAATCTCTATGATTTTCCAGGAACCTATGACCTCTTTAGATCCAATGTTTACCATAGGTGATGAGATTGCAGAAGTGATCAGATTACATCAGGGCTTGAATAAAGATGAAGCAAGACAAAAGGCAATAGAATCGCTGAGAATAGTAGGTATGCCTGATCCCGAGAAAAGAATAAATGAATATCCTCATGAATTGTCTGGAGGGATGAGACAGCGCGCTATGATTGCGATGGCATTGTCATGCAATCCTGCTCTTCTCATTGCAGATGAGCCCACCACTGCTCTAGATGTTACCATTCAAGCCCAAATTTTAAGATTGATTGATAAATTGAGAAAGAAATTTGGTACATCTGTACTGTTGATAACCCACGATCTAGGGGTAATTGCAGAGACATGTGACAATGTTGCCGTGATGTATGCTGGACATATTGTAGAACATACGGATGTAGATACACTTTTTCGCAATCCGTTGCACCCATATACGAAAGGATTAATGAAATCAATACCTAGGCTTGATATCACTGCCGAAAGGTTGGAGATAATCAGGGGCTTAGTGCCAAATCTCCTGGATATGCCTCCTGGATGTCCATTTCATCCAAGATGTGATTTTCGTTCTGAGATATGTACTAAAGAACTACCAAAATTAATAGAGGTGGAAAAGAACCATCTGGTAAGATGTCATTTGGTCGGAGGCAGTAAATAAATGGAAAAATTGGTGGAAGTTAGAAACCTTAAAAAATACTTTTGGACAGGTGGAGGAGCGTTTAGAAAAAAAGAGGCCGTTAGAGCCGTAGATGATGTAAGTTTCTACATACAAAAGAGAGAAATTCTGGGCCTTGTTGGAGAATCGGGATGTGGTAAAACCACTTGTGGAAAGGTAATCTTGCGGCTAATAGATCCTACTGAGGGTAGCATTTACTTTGAAGGTAATGATATAACTCGACTGAAACAAAAGGAGATGAGAAAGTATAGAACAAAAATGATGATCATCTACCAAGATCCATTTGGTTCACTTGATCCAAGGATGACCATAGGGTCAACTATTGCTGAGCCAATGGAAGTACATAATATTGTTTCTAAAGAGGAAAAAGAAAACAAGATAATAGAACTTATGGAAAAAGTTGGATTAACGCAGGATCAAATAAACAGATATCCCCATGAATTCAGCGGGGGGCAAAGACAAAGGATTGGTATTGCAAGGGCTTTAGCAACGAATCCAAAATTTATAGTTGCTGATGAACCTGTGTCTGCTTTGGACGTTTCCATACAAGCCCAGATCATTAATTTGTTGAAAGATTTGCAGAAAGAATTCGGACTTGCTCTTTTATTTATTGCTCATGATTTGAGTGTGATAAAACACATAAGTGACAGAGTTGGTGTTATGTATCTGGGCAAGATAGTAGAATTGGCTACAAAGAAAGAACTATTTGACAATCCTAAACATCCTTATACTGAAGCATTACTTTCTTCGATACCAGTTCCTGACCCAAAATTTGGAAAAAAATCAAAGATTCTGATGGGTGATGTACCAAGTCCCATAAATCCTCCGTCTGGCTGTAGATTTCACCCAAGATGTTCTAAATGTATACCCAAATGTTCAAAAGTTAAACCGGAATTAAAAGAAGTTTCTAAAGGGCATTTTGTTGCGTGTCATCTTTACTAAATATTTTAGCATACACGCTTACAATCTCCAATTGCCTGATATTATGTCAACAATGAAAAAGAAAAGAAGTGAGTCAGCTCGGGAATCAAGAACCGAAGCTTTTGATAATATGTTATCAAGAGTTTCAAAGAGAAGAAGGGAAAGTATTGAAAAAAGTATGTTAAGACCACTTCATCAAGAGGTTTTAAAATGTATTTTCATTATTTTTATAATGCTTTTAGATACGTTTGTTCTTTTACAACTTCTGGTAGACGTAGTCAGTCCATTTAATTACATTGCATTTTTTATTGTACTGGCAGTAATGCTCTATGTTGAAATAAGGATATATGGCTCAATTTGGGGTAAAAATGGATGTTGGTCTTTAGATCAATATCGTGTATAATTCTGCAATTATTTCACCAAAATCTAAGAGAGGGTATTGCATACCGGATTGCACATGTTGATATTAGGGCCCAAATCCTTATAAATAGGATGTCTATTTCGTGTCCTCTAGGCAGTCCTATGGAAAAACCGCTTAAGATATTACACGCAGCATTGAATAATCGAGTAATGGTAGAGTTGCGATCAGGCCGATCTTATCAGGGAGTGTTAGATGGATATGATGTTCCCCACATGAATCTCGTGATCAAAAATGCAGATGAAATAGTAAACGGTGAATCACATGGTAAACATAGCACCGTTATCTTAAGAGGCGACAATATAATCTATGTATCTCCATAGGGGAGTAAGTTAATATGACTAAAGGAACAGCGTCAAAATTTGGTGGTAAGAAAACCCATATTGCCTGTAGGCGATGTGGTAAACATGCATTTCATGTGCAGAAAAGAAGATGCGCAGCATGTGGATTTGGAGAAACCAGCAAACTTCGGAATTTCAACTGGAATAAATACAAATAAGAATCTGAAGGGAATTTTTATCATTTTTAACATAACTTCTGTAGAATATGGTAATATTGAGTGAAATATTGGCCGTATATTAGATGAGTGGAGAGAAAATTATGAGGGGATGTATCTACTTTTAGATATGTTTCAGAAAAATATGTTATTGGCCATACTGTAAAATTTACATTTTGGATATTGTTTAGATTGCAAGCATCTTGTTTTATTGCGGATAACCGCCGATTTGCAAACTTGGATCTCCAAAGAGGATGTATGATTGAATAACTTGAACATCAACCCAGGTATCTTTTAGTTCATTGGCATCTGAGGCATCCCAATCAACCGGATATGTATCAAGATACCATTCAAACGCTTGAGCCCATATGTCGCCAAGTGTCTCAACGTCATTTTGCCCATATTGTCTAAAGAGCTGTACTTCAAGTTCATTGATTCCACCTGCAAAAGAACTTTTATCTTCTTTTGTGTGTCCAAGGGCCGTGCATCCAAAGGTTGCAATGGCACCTCCGCCGATTTTTCGCGTCATTCGCCAACCCCAACACTCATAGGTTGCTTCTCCACGATATGCTGCAGTTTTATCTAGAATATTAAGAACTGACACATCAAACTGACAGTTGTGACATCCACTTACGACACAGACTGGATACATATGCCTGTTTTTCAGCTTGTGCATTTTTTGTACTGTGAGCCCTTTAACAAATTCATGATCATCTGGTGGATGGTTTCCCCAGGTTTGTGGGTTTCCATGTCCGACGAAATATACAAAACCACAGCCGCCATTTAATGCATTGAGCACATCAGATTGTCCATTAAATGTACCTTCTGAAGTGTAGAGTCTGATTGGGTTAAATCCCGTCATGTTTTCTATGGCTCGATCTGCATAGTATTCTCCTTCAAATCCCTCCCATAATGGGTTATCTGATACTAGATATGTGTCGCCTGCAATTGCAATTATATCATTAAACCAAGTTGTACCATAGGTAGTTGTTTCGTACTCGATTATTTTGTTTACCATAATCTGAACTTCAAAGCGGTTTCTACATGGAAGACGTCCAACTGCCACATCTGGGTATAAATCGATGTTTTTGTCCTCTGGTTCATTTCCAATGCACCATTCGCCATAAATGCCGTCCCCGTCAGAATCCCAACTTGAAAAGTTACCATCTGAATCATAGATGTCTGCATAATATAAATCACTAATATAATGGGGCTCCCAGTCATTATCCATGCCTACATATCTTACTGGAAGGTACCATAATGGCAGTTGACCCTTTTTCCCACCAACCAGTAAAACATATTCAGTTTGCCATTCTTCCATTGCTGTTTTGATGAAATATTTGATTTTTTCCTGTTTGTCACATCCATGCCAAAACATATGTTCATAGACTTCATCTAATGTGACAAGCTTGGTGGAAATGCCTATGTTCTCCTTGTGGGTTACAAGTGGTTCTAGTTTTTTTGCAAACTCTGAAGGAGATATAATAAGCAATTTATATCCTATGTTTGTATTGCAAATCGATAGTTGACGTGCGTTAATCGAATCACTGTCAAGTTCATATACTGCATTAATTGTTGGTACCATACTAAATCCAAAAAATAATAGAACTATTCCAAAAGCCAATGTTTTGTTGGTTATGTTTTGCTTCATGTTAACTCCCCTTAAGCTATAATATAATGTGAGATTAATAAATTTATGTATGTGATTTTGAGTGATTTAAGACAATTTATGGCAATATACTTAATGTATTGCCCAAAAATTTTGTATGAAACGATAATTTTTTTAGGATGTACGTTATTATGTACAATATTATGGTAAAAATTGATTTGAAAGATAGAAAAATCCTATATCAATTAGATATCAATTCTAGGCAGTCTCTGTCTCAAATTGGTAAAAAAGTTGGACTCCCTAAAAATGTTGTGGCATATAGAATAAAGCGACTTCAGGAAAAAGGCATCATCAATAGTTTCTATACTGTCATCGATTCTTTCAAACTGGGATATACTAGCTTACGATTTTATTTAACGTTTCAATATACTACGCCAGAAATCCAAAAAGAGATTGTTGAGTATTTTACGAATAACAAAGATACATGGTGGTTTGGCTCATTTGAGGGAAGATTTGATCTGGCAGTGATTATGTGGGTGAAGGATCTCAATGACTTTTATTCCTTCTGGAAAAAAACTTTGAAAAAGTACAGATATTATTTCCAGGACCAGGTGTTTTCCATTTACGTTCAGTTATACCTTTATAGATATTCCTATTTATTAGATGAGTTTGACAGAACCGATCGAGAAAAATATGAAATCACAGGTGGCGGAAAAAAAGTTAAATTTGAAGATTTAGATTTTAAGATATTAAAGGTTTTGTCGGAACATGCTAGAATTCCAGTCACAGAGATTGCAAATCGTCTGAACACTACTCCCACAGTAGTAAACTACAGAATTAAAAAATTGATGAAAAAAGATATCATTCAAGGTTTCAGAGTCAATCTGAATATATCAAAATTAGGTTACAAATGGGTCAAGGTTGATATTGATCTTAGTGACTATACCAAAAGAAAATATATTATAAAATATATAAAATTAAACCCTCATCTAATAATTGTAGATGAGTCAGCTGGTGTTGCTGATCTGGAATTTGAATTTCATCTAAAAAACCTTAATCAATTACATGAAATAATGAAAGACGTCAACGTGAAATTTCCTAATGTCATCAAGAATTACAAATATATTTATGCTACAGATGTTTATAAAATGCATTACATGCCTGAAGAATAAAATAGATTTTTTAATACTATCGAATCATCTCGTTTATTATGTTAGTCAGAGGCATTGGATGGCTACTCTAATCCGCCGATTTCTAAACTTGGGTCCCCAAGTAGTGCCCATTCCTCTACAACTTTGGCATCCCACTTTCCCCCCATGCCGGGGTATGTATCTAGATATTTGCGTATTGCACCGCCCCATGTTTCGCCAAGAATGTCTTTGCCTTCATTGAAAGTTTTATAGAAACATCTTTCAAGGTATCCCCCCCATGCTTCCACACAGTCTGGCTCATCTAGGCCGTCGCCATCCCGATCGCCAAATTCACCTTCGCCTTCATATCCTAATCCAGTGTTGCTGATTGTTGCAATGGAGCCACCATTGATTTTTCTGGTAAGATGCCAGCTTAGGCATTCGGGAACCGGCATGCCACTAGTCCATGTAAAGGGCTTTCTTAATAATGTTGTGAACAAGGTGATGTTAAATTGAGCACTATGACATCCCCCAAGAACACACACTGGCAGTTTACCCCCATTATCAATAGATAGCATATCATAAATACTGATGCCTCCATTTTGTATTAGTTGATCACCACCAGGCCAGCCAGTATTCCAAGTACCTGGATGTCCATGTCCATCAAAAAACAGATGGCCACAACCATTGGATATCTCTCTTTTAATATTGGTTGTTAAAGGCGTATAATCCATGTTGATATTTATATTAGATGCATAAAGCTTTACTGCTTCAAAATCAGACATATATGATAAGATTTTATCGCCGATTAGTTCGCCTTCATAGTAATTCGTTCCCACGATGCTATCGTTAAAAGGATCACCTGCAACAGCAATTATTCTGTTATACCATGAGGAATCTATGGTTGAGCGTTCATATTCAATTATTTTATCAACCAAAATTTCAACTTCATAATTATTTCGACATGGAAGACGACCGACATAAACATCTGGATAGAAGTCAAGATCATCTCGGCCAATAGCAGATATACCTTTCCATTTTGCAAAGATGCCATCATTATTGGAATCCCAACTTGAAAAGTTCCCATCAGAATCGTAAATATCTGCAAAGTATAGATCGCTAATGAATCCTGGGTCATATATATTTCCACTTTCTCTAAGATTGCTATATCTCACCGGTAGATGCCAATCTTTTGCACCCTGATTTGCATCATCTCTTGGAATGCCCCACAAAAGCGAGTCCATGCCGCCCATAAGCAATACATATTTTATATCCCAAGTTTCAATTGCATCTTTGATGAAATATTTTATCTGTTCTGGTCTATCCACACCAGGATATTCGTTGTATATTTCTTCAATGGTCTTAAAAATAGTGCCAATATTGTGGTTGTTTTTATGGTCAACTAGCACCTGTAGTTCATCTGAGAATTCTGATGGAGCGATGACAGCCAAATCATATTTGCTAATTGCTCCTAGAATATCTTCTTCGGGCGCTTTGAATGTTACTGTTATTTCGATGTTTTCAATATAGCGTATAGTGTCTGTTAGCGGACTATATCTTACCGGAAAGATTCTAACGGTTAGAAATGTTTTATGCTCATTTTCAGAATCCAGTCCCCCACCAGTGTAAAATCCATACCAGTTCTCTGGGAACAATTCTTCAGAAGCATAGACAATCGGATCCATTGAATAATCTGATATGCCATCTTTAATTCCAGGTATGGCTGGTTTAAGGGCAGGTACAATTTTGTCAGGTAAATCCACGCTCTTGATTTCTCTTATATCATATTCAATATCAATAACTTTTGTTCCAAATGGAAAACAAAATTTTGTTGAATAGAAAGGTAGTACAGGTCTACCCACTTGATATAAATGGCCATTTGTACCGTTCACATTTATCTGTAAATATTCATTGAATGATGTGATTTCCGGTTGGGGAAAATGTAATTCAATAACTTCCTCATCGAATTCATTGCCCAGAGATGGAAAACTAAGGCAATTAATTAACAGAATAAATATTATCAAATATGTACAACCTTTCAATCAATAAAACCCCCTACGATTTATAGAATCTTATCAAATATGTCGACTATGTAAATATATGAATTTTGTTATATATAAACAATCGTTTTGAGAAATTGTTTGTTTCTGTAAAACCGGCTAGGAAAATATGATTCTGCACAAAATTATAAGAAATTCAGCAGAGAAACAAGCAAAAAAGAAAAAGAGATGATATATACTCTCTACAATCTCAGCATATATTGTAGTATTGGAAACATATTTGGATGTTGTTCTAGGAATTTTTGGAACAATTGGTTGATGATTATTGCTTTATTTTTTGGCATGCTTACAGGTAATGGATCTGACCAATCGCCCTGGACACCGTGCTCATCTTTTGCTTTAACTTTTATTTCATAGTCTCCCTTTTCGGTCCACGCATAACTTGCCTCTACAGTTTCACCGGAGTTATGTGGACCAATCCATCCAGAAAATTCTCCATTTCCCCAATCAAACAGATAGTAGAGTTCATCTCCATCAGGATCAGTTGTTGATGCGGTATAAGTATGTTCTTCATTAATTTTACCAGACGTTGGACCTTCTGGAGCATCGGGTTTTACCGGTTTCATCGATTCTTTTGCAATGGCAAGTGTGGGATCTCCAAATGGCACTAATTCTGTTAGGGTTTTATAATCGCCACCATCTAGGTTGCCTGATATATAGTCGTTAATTGCATTGTTCCACATTTCACCAAATGTTATTGCACCATCATCATATGCTTCAAAAAGATTTAACATGAACCCTTCTACAAGGCCATACGTGATATATTTGCCACAATATATATATCCTAGGCCGGTTGCACCAAAGGATGCAATGCCTCCGCCATCTGGATTTGAAAGATAAGCCCATGCAAAACAGTTATCGTTTGCATTGAATTTACCAAGACTACATCCACCGCACATTACAATTGGTAGTTTATAACCATTATGTAAATCACTGATATCACTGTTCCGATACGAGCCTGTTGGTGTTGGAAGAGTCTGTCTATCTCCATTATGTGGGTATGTTGTCCATACCCATGGGGCTCCATGTCCTGACCAATCTATGAAACCGCAACCATTGTTGATACCATCATTGATGTTATCCACACCTGAAGGTAAAAAACCACTAAGTCTACCATTTGAATCCCAGATTTTGTTTGGAATAAATCCATCCATGACATCAAGAACAGCCTGGTTAAGATGTTCTCCTTCATCAATGTCTTCTTCCTCTGGATCATCGTTTTCATCTGGACATGTGTCTCCACCGATGACTACAATATTGTTGAACCAGTTTTTTGTATATGCATCGCCGTTTTCGTAGTGTATAATCTTGTTTACACATGTTGTCACTTCTGTATCGTCGGTGCAGGCAAGACGCCCAAGTTTTACATCGGGATAGAGGTCCATATCATCATTGTTACCATTCCATTTATATTCGGCAAACACGTCGTTTTCGTTTGAATCCCAACTGCAAAAATCAGAGGTGTCGTTATATATATCAGCATAGTATAAATCGCTTACAAAAGTTTCAGGTTCAGGGGGATCATCGGAGATAAAAATGTGTGTTGTTCTTGTTGGAAATTCATTGCTTCCACCAACTAAGAGTACATTAGTTGTGCCCCAGTTTTCTATTGCATTTTTTATGAAATATTTGATTTGTTCAGCATCGTCTCTCCCCTCTGCTGGGAAGTAAATGCCATTATATACTTCAATAAGAGTTACAAGTTTGGTTGAGATGTTCCTGCCATTTTTGTGGGCAACCAAAGTATTTAACGTGCTGCTGAATTTAGAAGGTGCTAGGATGACAAAATCATATTCATCGTCAAACGTCAGGGTTTGCCCATCTGATTCTTCATACTTTACATTAATCTCAAAATCACTTGCTACGTTAATCACATCTTCTAATGGATAATATTGTACCGGAAACACCTGTACCTTAACGAACATGCAACGCCCTTTGTCGCTTATGCCACAGCCAACATCATATTCAAACCAAGTGTTGGGATAAGGATCATTTCCGTATGAAACAACGATTTTCTCTGCCTGCACGATCTGTTGTCCTGCAAGAACTGGTTCTGGTGAAGGTATAATCTTTTTTGATACATGTTGCTGTTGTACGCTCGAAGGTATGCATTCAACATCCTTTATTTTTGTACCAAATGGAAATGTGAATGTATGAGTATATGAAGGCAGAAGAGGTTTATCTGTTTTTATAAGATATGAATTTGCTTCATCAATATCTATTATGACATATTGGTCATTCTCCTGTAACAATGGCTGTGAAAATGATATAGCCGCTGTTTCTTGTTCTGTACTTTCACTTTCTGGTATGGCAACTGCTCCAAGTCCACCTATGACTAAAATTCCTATTGCTACTATTGCTGATATTTTTTTCATATTGCTCACTTCTTCTTTATGGATATCCTCCTAACTGAAGACTAGGATCACCAAATAGTTGAGTTATTGTTGCTGTAAATGTTTCCCGTTGTCTCATAACATTGTCAGTGACATATTTGGCAATAGCACCACTATGCCCCTCACCTAACTTTTCGACGTGTTCCTGGCCGATAACATAGAAAAAATCATTGTCTATTTCTCCCTGAAGAGAGATTGGATCGTTGCCAGATGCAGGGCCCAATCCTGTTGCACCAATACTAGCAATTGCACCACCACCGGGTTTGACAACCATCGCCCAACAGAAACATACTGGAGTTGGAGTCCACGTCCAGTACCAATTATAATGTTCATTGCGACTTAGTAGAATTCTTAGGATGGAAACATTGAATAATGCATTATGGCAGCCACCAACCATAACCACTGGCAATTTATCTTTATTTGATAATTTTAAAAAATCATCCAACTGTATTCCTCCAACCCAATCATGATTTTCATACTCACCATCAGCATGAACAGTATTCCAAGAAGTAGGATTACCATGGCCTTCAAAGTCGATAAAACCTGCACCTTTTGAAAACTCATTTACAATATCTTCATTGTTGGGTATGGGACCCTCTCCGGTAAGATTGTTTGAGGCATAAACTCGCACTACTTCATCAACCCGGCCACTCATATTCTCAATTGCTCTATCAACTAAATATTCTCCATCGGGTTGCCCTTTCCACATAGCGAAGTTTTTTCCAGTAATGCCAATCATCTTTCGATACCATGGTTTTTCGTCTGGAGAACTTGACTCATAATTAATGATTTTATCCCTTATTATTTTCAACTCAAATTTATTCCGACAGGGAAGACGACCGACATAAATGTCTGGTACTAGATCAAGATCATCATTTTTACCTGCAAACATTGACCATTTTGCAAAAATACCATCTCCATTACTATCCCAATCCTCGAAGTCCCATGACTGGTTTTCCTCATCGTATCTATACAGATCGGAATAATAAAGATCGGAAATGCAACCTTTCTCATCACCTTCCCGAATATTTGTATACCTAACAGGTACATGCCATGCACTGCTACCATGGTTCTGGTCATCTTTATCTTTGTTATAAAGATATGATTTTAAGCCACCCGCAAGAAGAATATATGATGTGTCCCAATTTTCTTTTGCATCTTTTATGAAATATTTGATTTGCTCTGGTTTATCTCTCCCATCATATTCAGCATAAATTTCATCGGTTGTTTTAAGAATGGTTGATAAACCCATTGAATTCTTGTGAGTAACAAGAGGTTGTAGATCATCGACAAAAGTTTCAGGTGCAATTATTACTAAATCATAGGTGTCAACCGATGATTCAACTGACTTACCATCTGTTTTTTCATACTCTATGTGAATGTTAACCTCTGAAATATAGGATAAGAGGTTTTTTATGGGATTATATCTAACAGGGTGAACCTCTACAATAATAAACGTAGTTGGCGTACCATCAACATCCAACCCACATTTTATATAATAATCATACAAATTGGTTGGGTAGAACATATCTGTATTGTAAATTTCTTTATTTTCAATGAGTTGTGGTATGTTAGGTTCTTTTGACGAGATGATATTATAAATTGGTTGGAGTGTCGGTAGCACCTTTTTTGAGATTTTTTGATTTGTTGTTTGTGAAAACAAACACGTTATGCCTGTAATTTTCACTTCGTTTGATACTTTGAATACTTTTTGAAAAACAGGGAGTTGAGGATTTCCAGGGACATCAATATATTCTGTAGTCCCCTTACAATCAATATGCAAATACCCTTCCTCTTCCTCTAAAAAAATTGGTCCAAAAGTTGTTTCATAATCAACAGTCTCTTTTGTTTCAAACCGAGATTTTCCAGCCCCAATTGCTTGAAATCCACTTACTATTAATAGAATAGTAATGAACAATATTCCTATTTTTTTCATATTTTTCCCCCGATGCTCATATTTTTACTATGATAATATATTAGTAACTAATACAATATAAAACTTATTACCAAAAACTTGTACGAAAGAATAAAACACCTATTAAAAGAGCCGAAATGGACAAAATATTTGATATCGGAGTTTATACGTTCTATTGCTGATTCGCCCAATTTTATGGATATCCGCCAATCTTCAAACTTGGATCGCCGAGAAGTACCCATTCTTGAACAGTCTTTGCATCAATTGCATAGTCCCCTGCTGCTGGTGTTGACCAGTTTACTGGAAAATGATCCAGATATCTGTCAATGGCTGCTCCCCATATCTCGCCTAGAATATCTGAATAATCATTTCCATAGATATAGAAAAACTGCAAATCCATGAAATCGCCTGCTCCTTCCATCGAGTCTTTGTCCTCTTTGGACATCCCAAGGCCGGTGTTACTAATAGTGGCAATTGACCCACCGAAAGGCGTACTCGTCAACTTCCAAGCCCAACATTCAACCGGATATGTGCCATGAGATAATGACAGCTTGAAGTCATCTAATAAATTAAGTGGGGTGACGTCAAACTGAGCGTTATGGCAAGCACCAGCGACAACCACTGGCAGTTTATAGCCGTTAGATAGTCTCCACATATGCTGCAATTTTAACCCATAAATAAACTCTTCACTGTTATGAGGATGGGTGCCCCAAGCTAAAGGAGAAGCATGACCGTCAAAAAGCATAATACCGCATCCCCTGCTTATCGTCTTTATAACATCTTTTGGTCCAGTAAAAGAGCCATCTGACACCCAAAGTTTTTTAATATTAAACCCTGTCATGTTTTCGATTGCTTTTAATGTGTTTTCTTCACCTTCATAACCTGAGGTGTCAAAAGGGTATTGCCCCTCAGGGTATGTATCACCAGCGACAACCACAAATTTATTGAACCAATCCTGACCAAAAGTTTTTGTCTCATAATTTATTATTTTGTTTACCATAATTTGAACTTCAAAGCTGTTTCTGCATGCGAGTCTTCCAACATAAACATCTGGATGAAGATCGATGTTACTGTCTTCTGCACTGCTTCCAAGCCATTCACCATAGATTCCGTTATTATTTTTATCCCAACTGGAAAAATTGCCATTTTCATCATATATGTCAGCATAATACAGTTCTGAAATAAAGTAGGGCTCATCAAATCCACTGCCCACATCCGCATTGTGGCAATATCTAATGGGCATCTGTCTGAAATCGCCAACCAATAAAACATATTTGATTCCCCATTCATCCGTTGCTGTTTTGATGAAATATTTGATTTTCTCCTGTTTGTCACGTCCATGCCAAAACATATGTTCGTAGACTTCAGCTAATGTGGCAAGTCTTGTAGGGATGCCAACGCTTTCCTTATGATCTGCAAGCGGCTGCAATATTGTGGAAAATTTTTCTGGAGATATTATAAGAAGGTCATATGTAGAAGTACCTTCACAATTGGTTTGAATGTAAATATTTTCCATGAGACTTTTAACATTGCTTTTTGTAATGCGTGCATTTATTGTTGGGGCCATTGTTAAACCTAAAAATACCATCGCCACAGCAAAAACAATAATTTTTTTGTACAGGATATTTATCATAAATTTTACCCCAAAAATAATAATGTCGGTTCTACTTAATAAACTTGCTCAATAAATCTTTATCTTTATATTCTGAACCGAACATTTAAATTAACCCTTTTACATATATCATGATGACGATGAAATTTTGATAAGGGAGATACAAATATGCAAAATATTGGGTTGAAGAAGAGTTTTGCTTTTGGAACAACGATGTTGTTTATCGTTGTATGCACTATTCCAAGTATAAACGCTGATGTTTCCGAACTAAATATTTGTGGTGGTTCTATCCTATATGTTGGTGGCAGTGGACCAGGCAATTATAGTAAGATTCAGGATGCCATTGACTTTGCAAGTGATGGCGATACAGTATTTATTTACAATGATTCTTCTCCTTATTTTGAACATGTTGAGATAAATAAATCAATAATATTGATGGGTGAAGAAAGAAGCAGTACTATTGTTGATGGTACGGGAGAAATATCGGTTATTTCAGTATTTGCAGATGATGTTAACATCATGGGACTTACAATCAAAAATAGCTCATCAGATGGGATCTATGTAAACGGCTCGAATCACATAGACATCATCGGTAACGTTATTTCAAACAATGGAAGAAATGGCATACTCCTCAAGCATTCTTCAGAGAGTTACGTCATCCATAACGTCATTAGTTCAAATGACAATACAGGTATAATGCTGGCAGTTAGTTCCTCAAATTGCATTTCTCATAATAATTTTTTGAATAACGACATTCACGCACTTTTTACAACCTTCAGTTTTTCTAATCGATGGAATGAAAATTATTGGGATGATTTGTCAGGAAGAAGTCTAAAAATAATTCCCGGTATATTATTTGGAATAACCTTTCCTCTGGTTATTCCATGGGTCAATTTCGACTGGCACCCCATGGATGGACCAGACGAAAATCCAATTGCAATTATGGATACAAACATGGGCACGATGACTTTGGCACTATATGAAGATAAAGTACCTGTTACAACCGACAATTTCATACGACTGTCAAATGACGGTTTTTATGAGGGCATTGTTTTTCACAGGGTGATTGATGACTTTGTCATACAAGGAGGAGGATACGATGAAGATGGTTCCCGTAAACAAAGTCCCTATGGAACTATAGATCTGGAGATTCATCCTGATGTCCGTCATGTTGATGGTGCAATATCTATGGCAAGAACTTCAGATCCAAATAGTGCTACCAGTCAGTTTTTTATCTGTGATGGCAAACAGCCGCATTTGGACGATAGTTATGCAGCGTTTGGTAAAGTAATCGCAGGTTTAGATGTACTAGGAGATATAGCTTCTGTTGAAACTACTATGAAACACGGAATGCAGGATTGGCCAGTTGATGAGGTAATAATAAATAGTATAATAATAGTAGATTAATTATAATATAATCAAAATTTGGTAAACTGATATCCAACGCTACGTTCTCTTCAGATTTAATCTGCTAATATTTTGGATATAACAATGTTCTGAGGGTAAAGAAATAAAGATTATTATATGGGACTGCATATTGCCTCTTCCAGATGGATCCAAAGTTATGTAAATTATATTGTTATCAAAATGCACGAGAACCAAACAAAAACAGGGCCACTAGATTGGATGGTATAGAGCTAGTTCTTTTTGATATGGATGGAGTGCTTACTGATACAATTAGTTCCTGGAAATACATTCATGACTATTTTAAAACATCCAATGAAAGATCTGTAGATGCATATCTTAGAGGAAAAATTGATGATATGGAATTTATAAGGAGGGATGTTTCTCTCTGGCGAGAAGATGGAAAGCCAATTGCTAGAGATAAGCTTGTCCAGCTTTTATCCAATATTTCATTAATGAAAGGGGCAGAACAATGCGTGACCGCACTGAAGGATCACAATATAAGCACTGCTATCGTTAGTGCAGGTCTTTACATTCTTGCAGAAAAGGTGGCAAAAAAACTAGATATTGATTATGTGTTTGCCAATGACATAAAAACGGATAAAAACGGGCTACTTAACGGCGAGGGTATTGTCGAGGTTGGACTGATACACAAAGATAAAAATGTTATAAATCTCTCAAATCAACTGGGAATCCCCCTGGAAAAGATTGTTGCGGTTGGTAACTCCTGTTTTGATATTCCCATGCTTGAAACATGTGGTATGGGCATTGCATTTAATCCCGAGGATGACTGTATAAAAGAGGCAGCAGATGTTATAGTAAAAGGAAAGGACCTTAGCAAGATTCTGCCTTTTCTTGAAAAATATATGTAAGGTTAAAACGGCGATACTTTGCTGTTAGATTTGGGCGACATACTGATAGATGCTATAGTTCACTTTTCTGACTATTTGATTTAGATAATCTTCTTTTAATTCTTGTTCGGAGAGGCATTTTGGATTTGGTTTGTTCTGACTGTACATGTAATATTTCGTTTTGTAAAAATTTCTTATCACTTCTGGAAATATTGGTTTAAAGGTTCTTTTAATAAAGTTATCATCTCTTTCTGGATGACGCAAGTTTGGTCTTTAGTCCATGATGCAGAGGGAATCGTTTCGTATTTGAACAAGATCGATATGCCGGTCAACTTGTGACATACAGACAATCACTTCATTATCGAACACAAATCCCAGAAGAAAAGATCATTACTGCTGTTTTCAACAAGCACAGGTATTTTGAATATGAATAAAAAAACATATGTTTTTAAAAGAAAGAGCATTATTTTAATTACGTGATTCCATCAACCATTTCCACAATGGAATACACTTGATTTGTTTATTTTCGATATGTAACGTCTCCTCATAGTCCCAGGTAATAATCCACAGGGAGTTACATGCTAAATCATCGCTTGCTCTGATAAGGGCTTTTATCTCTCTTTCTCTTGTTGTATAATCATCAATAGTATATGACACTTGAATTAAATCTGTAATCTTATTCTCCTGTTTAATAAGAAAATCCACTTCTTTTTGTGTAACATCTCTCCAGTAATAAATTTTAGTTAAGGGATCTTGTTGTTTTTTTCTCAACAATTCGATTGCTACAGTAGTTTCCATTGATTTTCCTTTATCCTCTGAAAATCTAGTGCTATGAACCAAAAGCAATCCCGGATCAATTGGATAAATTTTTGGTAGACTCTGTTCTATTTTCCTTAAAGAGAAATCAAATCGTCTTATGATGATAACTGCATATGCATCAACAAGATGAGATTTATATTGGTAAATTGTGTTTTTACTAGCTTTTAACCCCTTATTAATCAAAAACTTATGGAATTTATTAGTAGAAAATATTGATCCAGTTGAAGCAATTAAATTATCGTAAAGAGTTCTTAAAACTTTTATGTTTCTGACTTTATACCGCTCTATAACATCTCTAATTAACATAACATCTACGTATTCGCGCAATATTTTTACTTTTACATCTGATGAATTTTCCAATACTATTTCTGGATAAGCTCCAAACTTTTGATATTCTGAAAGCAATGATAAAATCTCAGCTCTTTTTTTTGAAGATAAGTGTTTTTTAAATGGAAATTGTTTCAATGCTAAATATTCTCTGAAGGAAAATGGTAAAACTGTATAGGATATTGCTCTTCCACGCATTGATGTGGCTATCTCTTTTGATAAAAGTTTTGATGATGAGCCGGTAATCAATACCTGAATATTTTCATTATCCATTATTCGTCTGACATACTTTTCCCAATTTGGAACATTTTGGATTTCATCTAATATCAAATATACCTTCTTTTCCTTATTTTTAGGATATAATTCATAATAGACGTTTAATATTAAATCCATATCTTCTAATGTTACTGGAAGTAAACGATCATCGTCTAGATTGATGAAAAGAATTTGATCTTTGGGTATACCATCATGTAATAATTCACTAATGAAATTGTAAACTCGAAATGTTTTACCTGCTCTTCTTGGGCCTATGATTGCTACGGCTTTATTTACAGTTGGGATAGTGATGTCGATATTACGCTTAATGTTGTATGGGATATTGCCTTCATGGAAATCTAGGATTATGTCAAGGAGTACATTACGTTTCATGGTATTTCATATAAAGAAACTATTATTAAAAGTTTCCCTATATACTTAATACTTTCAGGAATATAACCCCTAGAAATAAAAAAGCGAAATAATATCCACCCATTCAAATGCTTGGTACAACACCAAAAAGTATAAATTGTTATAAATCATTATAATTTGTAATAGAATGTAATTGGTGATAATATGGTCCAAGCCGTTATTAAATTGAAGGAACGGGAGAATAGAATTTTAAACATCGTAAAAGGAAAATTTGGTCTGAAAAACAAATCCGAGGCGATTAGTCTAGTAATACAAAGGTATGAAAAAGAATTTTTAGAACCAGAACTCAAGCCTGAATTTATCGAAAAGATGAAAAAACGCAAGAAAGAACCAACTGTAAAAGTGAACGATTTTAGAAAACACTTTGGTTTAGAATGAGATGTATAATCTTGAAATCAGAAAATCGGTAGAAATGATTTTCTGTCAAATTGCGCTTCGGGTACCACTCATTTCCGCTCACTGCGTTCGCTCAAATGGGTGGCATGTTCACCTCCCTCCGGTCGGCTCAACCCTCAGCGCTCAGGCCATCTAGGAAGCAAAATC
>Ga0307431_1000425_pt1 | contig 28937 bp, 25 predicted proteins | sample SalMarWE160170MG_FD_202155 | JGI IMG/M metagenome (GOLD analysis project Ga0307431, IMG submission 202155) | Salt marsh sediment microbial communities from the Plum Island Ecosystem LTER, Massachusetts, United States - WE1603-170 | ecosystem: Environmental > Aquatic > Marine > Intertidal zone >...
ATTGTATTGGTACCGACAGAAGAGGGCTTTGCCGGCTGTGTGAGAAAGCTAGAGGAACTGGCGGCCAATAAATCGAGTGTTTGGCTGCCACGGCAATTTGACAATTCAGACAATACTGCCGCTCATAGAGAAATTACAGGCAGGAGGATTCTGCAGCAAGTGGAAGGCAGAATTGATATCTTTATCTCGGGTGTAGGCACTGGCGGCACCCTAATGGGTGTTGCTGAAGCCATCCTCGAGGTTTATCCCAATTTGCAAGTGATTGCGGTGGAACCGGCTGAATCGGCGGTAATGAGTGGCGGAAAGCCAGGAACGCATTTGATACAGGACATTGGACCGGGATATATCCCAGGTTTGGTGAACATGGACATCATAAATCGAGTGATACCCGTGAAGAACCAGGAAGCCATTGATATGACAAGGAGGCTGTTGAAGGAGGAGGGGTTGATGGTGGGAATTTCTTCAGGGGCGAATGTTTTCGCTGCTCTGAAAGTGGCCGCAGAATTAGAGGATGGGCAAACCATCGTTACCATTTTGCCTGACAGAGGCGAAAGATACCTGAGTATGAATGTACTATAGCTCGAATTGGGTCGGCACTCTTTGCGGTTTTGCTTTTAAAAACGGCATTGTTCGTCCAGAGACCATGAGGTAAGTTTTTCAGTAGATCGAGCAAGCTATTCCATATCATCTTTCCGGTTTTGCTGGGACAGCTTTTCATGACATCTGCGATTAAAAGTGCATCAATTGCAGGTAATCGCTAAATGAATTTCTCTTAGTAGGAGAATAACATGTTGATACTGGGAGTCAAAGTGATTCATCCGGCAGCAAAGCCACCAAGCAAGATGACTCATGGAAGTGCGGGGTTTGACCTGTATGCAGCAGAAAATGTGGAAATACCGGCGGCGCAGTGTGATGCAGATGGGTATGTCGAGGTTGGCAGAGGCTTAGTGCCGACAGGTATTGAAGTAGAACTGCCACAAGGCACGGTTGGTCGGATAGCATCCCGCTCTGGATTATCGGTCAATTCGAATATAGAGGTGGGGGCTGGGTGGATTGATAGTGATTACCGTGGGGAGTTGATGGTGGAACTGAAAAATCTGGGCTCCAAATCATATAAAGTTAGCCAGGGAGACCGGATTGCGCAGTTAGTTATACTGCCAGTAGTGGATGTTGAAATCGAAGTCGTGTCATATCTTGAGCAGACAGCACGAGGCTCATCAGGTTTCGGGTCAACCGGTATGTAGTGCTGAGTATTAAAAATCTGAGCCAATTCGCTGACTGCACGATTGTAATAGGTTTTTCGCTTTACATGTTCGTTTCAGTGGGATCAACCGCTTGCTGTTTTGGTTTTCACTAGACTAGAGCGGTAGGCCCTGATAATGTCATGGCGGCGCAATACTCCCAGTAAGTGGCCCTTATCCTGTCGGTCTACAACAGGGATCCGTCCATAGTCTTCCTCGCTGCCTTGTAAAACTTCATATAACGATTGGTCTGGGTAAGCTACCAAAGGCGTTCGGGTAGCATATTCGCTTACGGGAAGGTCCGCATTCCCGTTTTGCAGAGCGCGTTTTAGGTCTGCTAATGAAACAACGCCAAATAGTCGTCCCTTCTCATCCAAAACTGGGAAGCCATGATGGCCCGTACTGCGCGACAGGTTATTTATTTCTTTCATGGGCATAGTGGAAGACATAGTGGGAAAATTAGGGGTCATTACCTCTCCGACACTGATGGTCTTCATTATATCCCCCACCTCTTCGTGGTAAATCTGCAATTCCCTCTCAATAGGAAAGTCTATACGCTCGATAAAATACTGATTAAAGTCGAGACGGGAAGACAGCTCAATGTGCTCAATGGATTGGGCAAGCTCGTTAGCCATCGGCCAGTAATCTGTAGACAAGAGCACCATGGAAGCCCCGGTGCTGGCAGCGTTACCCAGTGATGTGATAATCTCTGGATTGACACTGGGAATAAGGCCGATGCGCATAGCACTATATGGGCTAATATAATTCCCCAGCGCGCCTGCGAGGTAAAGACGGTCAATATCCTCGACCCCTACTCCCATTTCATCCATTAGTGTGCTAACACCTGCCGCAATAGCCCCTTTGGCAAGCTGAAGTTCGCGAACATCTTTCTGAGTGAGGTAGATGGGTCTACTATCGTAACTTTCCTCCGCGTAAGCGACGAGAAAGTCATGAACCCCTTCCCTATAAACTACTCTTGAATTCAAGGCCTCCGACTCTCCTTCCCGGGGGCGGCGAATCAAACCCTCATGATCGATTATGCCGAGGTCAAGGAGCAAGGCAACTAACTCCACCAACCCGCTGCCACAAATCCCTTTAGGCTTGATATTGCCAATGACCTGGTAGTTAAGGTCGCCTTGTTCAAAGCTGAAGGCTTCAATCGCTCCGGCTCTAGCTATCATGCCGTAGGAAATGTTAGCCCCCTCCAGGGCGGGTCCAGCAGCGGCAGAGCATGTCATCAATCTTTTGCGATTCCCCAGAAAGATCTCTCCATTGGTGCCAATATCCAGCGCCAATATCATTTCATCCTCTTGTTCTGAAGCGCCCGAGGCGAGAATGACGCTGATCAGGTCTCCGCCAATGTAACCGGACTTGGTGGGCATCACGTAGAACAGCGCCTCGGGGTGTAGTTCGAGACCAATTTCTGCTGTTTTCACAATTAGTCCATCATTCAACACAGGTGTGAAGGGTGCTTCGGCGATTCCCAGGGGGTTCAGGCTTAGCAGTAGGTGCTGCATGGTGGTGTTACCTGCCGCAACGGCAACAAAGATGTCATCTGGGTTGAGCCCCGCCGCCTTAAGAAGGCGTGTAGTTATCTGGTTCAGGTCCTCGATGAGACGATGGTGCAAAGTTTCCAGACCGTGCGAGTGTTCTTTCACATACTGAAGACGACTTATCACGTTTGTGCCATACTTCATTTGACCATTAAGGCGGGAGACAACGGCGACTTCACTTCCATCTGCCAAACTTATGAGCTTGCCAACCAGTGTGCTCGTCCCAAGGTCGAAGACCAGTCCATAGTCGCGGTCCAGTTCTTCTGGGTCTTGCCAGGCCATCAAGCAGTCCTCGTGTAGCACTGCCGCTCCGTGGGAGTTTGTTCTTTCAAGCATATCTGTCAACTTTTGAAGACAGTGAAGCGAGGCTTTAAGGTCATGGTGTCCAGGAAGCATGACCTGTTTAATGCGGTCAAGATCGGAAAGACCTTCATTATGGAGGTCAGGGGGTAAGGTAATGAGTCGCTTGTATATAAGTGGCTTGATATGCAAAGGAGGCCGATATCCAGTTTTAAGGATTTGAAAATCTTCCACGCCAGCCTCAGTCTCTCTGGTGCGAATCACTAAATCCTTATTCACCTCGGTGCGGCAAGCGAGGCGGATCCCCTGTTCCAGTTCTTCTTCATCAAGGAGTTCTATTTCATTTTCGGAGGGGGGTCCTATTGAAGAGAGGACTCCGATTTTGCATTTGCCACATTTCCCCAATCCGCCGCACTCACCATCCACATCCATTGCTACCTCTGTATTCTGTAATGCCTGCCAGACAGTATCTCCCTGGCGAACCTTCAGCCAGAGATCGTCTGGCAAAACATTCAACCAGAAGTATCTTGTTTTGCGTTTTTTAAATGCAGGAGATCCGATATAGTGTTCTTTCGTCTTTGATTTTTGATCCTGAGACATTTTCATCTTTACCGCAAGAGAGTGTGTACTAGATTAAAGCTATGAGCTTTTTTTCAAGATACGAATAATCAGCATCACTAATGTCCAGAGATAGCTCTAAGAAATCGGCCACTTCGCCAGCCTGGACCTCAAGGTCTGGGTCTGACGGCTGCCGCACATAGAGCAATCTCTTGTAATGCTCAAAACAATACTTTCGCATTTCCTCGTCTTCGAGTTCCAAGGGGCGCACGCAGTATTCTTGAAAGTGGAGAATAAGGTCTTTTTCGGCAAAATAGGTTCCCGCCATCTCATCAATGAGCTTCTCGAACCGCTCACTGCCGAGGAGCATTTCATAGCAGTAATGCCCTGGTACCTTAATTATCCCGTGCTGTTGGCAGAAGCGTTCGATATCGGGGAAACAGTCCCCATAAAGGCATATGATGCGCTCATTTCTTTTTTTAGCAGAGACTATCCTTTTTTTCAGGCGTTTTTTCAGCTCTTGGGGCCTCAGATGTAGATTGGATGGCAAATAACTCAAGCGCACATTAGGGTATCTTTTTTTCAATTGAAGATACTCAAGCGCTGGTTTGAAGACAGTGCAAGCAATGATACGTGTTATGTTTCCGGCTTTGTTCGACATTGTCATACTAGATATTAATTATACCGGGAAAGGCGTTTTTTATCTCGAGAACCAGGTCTGGATCCAGGCGGCTTTGTCTCCCTTCATCCAAGATTTTTTTCACCAAGACATTGGCACGGCTCAGCATATCCGGCCGGCCCCTTTCTTCCCAAATATCAAAGTTACAACGAACACTCAGGTTGGGGTAGAAGAATTCATCCATCATATGGTCGATCGTGTGGTCTTCCGCTACATAGTTGCCCCCAGGGCCGACCTTCTGAATCACGTCGAAGCCCAGAGTCTCTTCATTCACCTCTATACCAGCTAGTTCCCTGTGGATCATCCCTAGGATTTCATTGTCGATGACGAATTGCTCATAGGAAAGGGAATTGCCCGAATCCATCAATCCGGCCGTCAGGTGAATGAAGTCTGCCCCGCTCATGGCTACGGTCAAATTGGAAAAATGCTTTTCAAAGCCAGCCTGGATGTCGGGTCTTTTGGCCTCGGTGAGCCCACCTGAGGCGTAAATGGGCAAATTGTAGAGCTTCGCCAGTTGGACTGCAGCAGCGTTCATCATGCCCATTTCCACTGAGCCCATAGTAAATTCCATGGTTCGCAGATCCATAGCCGTAGGAACGGCGCCATATAGCACCTTGGCTCCCGGGGTGAGTACCTGCGCAATAGCAACCCCGGCCAGGGATTCAGCGTGCATTTGGGAAAGGGTGCCCGCTAAGGTAGCGGGTGAGGTAGCCCCGGCAATGGGGGCCGGTGCGCAGGTGGCGGGAATGCCGTGTTTGGTACAGAAATTGAGAATACCTAGCGTGGTGCCATCGATGGTAAGCGGGCTTATGACGTTGGTGATTACCGAGACGAAGGGCTTTTCTCTGAGTCTCTGTTCTCCTCCGGCGATGAAACTTGCAAGTTCCCACATCTGTGTAACGCCTTCCAGATCGTCACAGCCCCCCATCACATGTTTCGTCGTATGATAGAAAGCACGAAAGTAGTCGTTCAGATGATAGTTTTGAGGTTCTAGGTCATGGGCCTGGCAGGCGATAATATAAAAGCGAATGTAATCCAGGTGATCCACCAGGATAGAGGTGTTGGATACATCTCTTAGTATGGTGCGCCGGTAGCCGCCCGTTCCCATGTCAAGAATTCGAAATACCCTTCCTCCGTTACCGAAGTGGACCTTGCTCTCCCCTAAGTGGAGGTCATTTCTTCCATCTCGAGAATAGAGGATAAATTTGGAAGGGGCACGACCCAGGAACTCATCAAGCCAGTCCCCTTCAAAGCGCACTAGCTGGTTGTCATAATCGACCTGGGCCCCCGCTGCTCTTAGCGTGTCGAGAAAGGTACTATCAGTTATTCTGATACCGACCTGTTCCAGTATTCGGCGCCCTGTCTGGTCGATCTGCTTCGCATCTTCAGGTGTAAGTGGCCTGTAAAATGGCAAACTTATTCCCACAATTGAACCCCTTATTATAATCCTTGAATAATTCGATCAATTCCTTTAAGCACTTCATCGGGTTTGGGTTCTATCTGATGTTCTGAAAGAATCCTTTTCGCCTCGATATTGCACCGCTTATATAGGTCCATAGCTCCGGCCTCTTCCCATGAATCGTAACGGGAGCGGTCTAAAAGCTTCGGTAGAAACTGGGCATGCATGAAATGTTCAAAGGTGTGATCGTCTGTGAGGAACATGGAACCGGTCTCCTTAGCCACTCTTTCGATGGCATCAAGGGCCAGGGTTTCCTCGTTGACAGGAATGCCATCGACGAAAAACCGGCTCATAGCCACCAGTTCGTTAGCCATTGTCACCATCTCCAGAGAAGAGGTGGTGCCAAATTCCAAGAAACCGACGTCGTGGATTAGATTAGCTCGCGAAAGCATGGCAGTGATGATGGAAAACATGGCTTCGGCTCCTGCCTGGGCGTCCATCACTTTGGCATCCGAGGCTCCGGCAAAGGCCCAGATGGGCAGGTCGTAGATTTCATCACGCATATCGGCAAGCGCGGCCTGAGTGAGACTCCATTCGGGACAACCATATGAAACTACGGCGGACTTCATGTCCAAAATGCTGACATTGGGGCCAAACAGAAAGGGAGAGCCTTTGCCGGCCAACTGATGAACAACGAGTCCTACCAGGTTTTCAGCGATCCCTAAAGCCATAGCTCCGGCAAGTGTGACCGGGGCCCCTCCTCCGGCGTTGGATCCAGATGGAAGGCAGATGGGTATCCTCTTCTCAGCACAGAAAATGAGTTTCTCCATAACGTTTTCAGGGAAGCGCAAGGGGCTGATGGCCTCTGAGTAATTGAGCACAAAGGGCTTCTTTCGTAAATTTTCCTCACCACCCGCCACCTGGCAGGCAATCTCGTAGATTTTGGCAATATCTCTGCCACTGTCTGCGATGAAAACGATGGGCTTATTTGTGTTATTGACCATCTCGGCAAAAACATAGACATATATATCTTCGACAGGAACATCTTCAGGATTGGACATGGACATGGCAAAAGCCATGTTCTCCAGACCGTCAACCAGCTTGGCAAAATTGGCGACATCTTTTAAGACAGTTCGGCGGCGTTGACCGGTTTCCAAATCCAGAGTGAAAGTGGCATCGGAGCCTGTGCCATAGAAGGGGTTGCCGTTGACGAGAGGCATCGTTTTGTTACCCTTCTGGTCATAAAGGGCAATCTGCCTGGGGGCTGATCGTAAGGCCTCTTCAGCAAGATGAGCGGGTAGCTTAACCCAGTCACCGTTAGAAACCTTGCACCCGGCATCGGCGAGCATTCCCAGAGCGCTGGGATGCTCCATCTTAAATCCGGTCTTTTCCAGGATCTCCAGGGCGGCTATGTGGATTGCCAACGCCTGTTCATGGTTCAATACCTTCAGTCGAGGTTGAAAGGTGGGGATCTCTATCGGTTTCATGACTAGCTCCTTTATGATAAAAGAATCTTTCAAGAAACGCCGAGTAATCCTTTGGCTTTGCTCACGGCAGAACCTGCATCCGATGCGTAAGAGTCGGCCTTGATCTCCTGAGCATACTGTTCAGTGACCGGTGCACCACCGATCATCACCTTGACTTTATCCCTGACCCCGGCTTTCTGTAACGCCTCGATGGTCTTGGGCATGCCTGGCATGGTGGTGGAGAGCAGTGCCGACATTGCCACAATGTCCGGCTCTATTTCTTGCACCTTCTGGACAAACTTCTCGGGAGAGACGTCTACGCCCAGGTCGGTGATGGTGAATCCTGCTCCTCCCATCATCATGGAAACCAGATTTTTGCCGATATCGTGCAAGTCGCCCTTGACTGTCCCAATTAGTACCTTTCCCTTGGAGGTGACGTCACCTTCTTTAAACAGAGGCTCGAGCAGGTTCATGCATTCATTCATGACCTTGGCAGAGCGCAACATCTGGGGGACGAATATTAGCCCCTTTGAATAGTTCTCGCCTACCTTATCCATGGCGACAATTAGCCCATTATCGAGGATGTCCTTAGCATTGCTGCCTGCATCCAAGGCGCTCTGAGTTTCTGCTACCGCTGTCTTGGTGTCTCCCTTGATCACAGATTCAGTCAAGGCACTAAAATCACTCATCTTCAACCTCCTTAAGCTTGTTTGTTTCAAACCTAAACAGCAAAATTATCCTCCAAGAATGCGGCCATTTTGGTAGGCCTCAATAAAATTTTCGCAGTATTCATCCCGACCAAGAAGCATCTCGACTGCAAGGAGGGTTGCCATGAGCTGCTTGTCGGTCGGGTCCAGAATGGCGGCGGACAGCCCATACGATATGCAGAGAGCCAGAAAGTTGCGATTGATCAGGTGGCGTTCAGGAAGACCAAAGGAGACGTTGGAAAGGCCGCAGATGGTATTTACGCCCGGATAATTCTTCATGATTTCATTGATGGCTCCCAAGGTGGCGATTCCCATGCCAGTATCCACGGAAACAGGCTGCACTAACGGATCCACATAGATCCTTTCAAGAGGAACCCCTTCATCTGTGAGCTTGTTGATAAGCTCCGAACCGACCTGGACTCTCTCTTCCACGGTAGTGGGCATCGAAGTTTGAGCCATGCACAGGGCGACCACATGACAAGGATTGGAGGTGACAACAGGAAGGAGGGATTGGAGGCGGTCTTGTTCCAGCGAAATGGAATTGATCATTGGTTCGCCTTTGTGGCGCTTGATAGCTTGGGACAATGCCTTGGGATTGGGGCTGTCCAAGCACAGGGGTAGATCCACTTTGCTTTGTACCGTCTCAACCAGCCAGCAGAGGCAATCAACCTCCTGGTCTACAAAAGTCCCAGCATTTACATCAATGTAATGTGCTCCAGCTTCGGCTTGATCCTGGGCGATCTTGGTGATAAACGCAGCATCCCGTTTCTTAACAGCCTCTTCAATGCTCTTCCGACTTGTGTTGATCTTCTCCCCTACAATGATCATCGTTATTCCTCTATTCGAGTAATTGAATGTGAATTAATGTTCATAGATACTCAGTTTTCGCCCAAATTAATGTCAACACTGCTAAGTTATCATAAATAGCTACCGATGGCAAATCCATAGCTTTGTTTTTATAAGTTTCCTGAATGCTCCAGCGCCCCCTGTTATGCTGGTGCCATGTACTTCATAGGTACAATTAGCCGCATGTTATAATGCCACCATGGGCCTTGTAGTAACAGCGGGTTGGCACGGATTTTACTGAGGAGTTATCCCCTGTTTCGCTTGGATATGCCGTTGTGCTATCTACACAGCTTTTAGGGGATTAAAAGGTTTGTTGGCTCAGGCGGCTCTAACCTTACGCTCTGGACAGGCGGAAAACCAAGGGTATGTGGGTATCGTCAGATATAAGCATCCATGGACGCCACCCAATTCTCCAAGACCGGGGCTTTCAGGTCTCATAGCAATTGGGGTAGTTCGTCACAATGTATTCTAACCTCTTCCATGTTCCATTTGCCTCTCTTTAGCGGTAAAATGAAGCAAGGCTTGGGATAGTCCTTGGAACCCTAGCATGGGAGGTTGGAGCTTTACGGACAGGTTGCTGCTATCTTTGGAGATGTATGGTAGCAGTTTTATGAAGGGTCTGCAGGATTAACTCCGTCTGTTATAATATTCGTTTTTAGTGATCGAAAGGAGGACTAATTCTATGGCGACTATAAATTCCGTGCTTGGGCCACTTGACACTGTGGATCTCGGCTTCACTCTTATGCACGAACACCTTGTCTGTGCTTCAGCTGGTATCACTCAGAACTACCCCGAGCTTCTCGGCGCCGATTTCATGGACCGCATTGTCGATGGGCTGACTCGAGCAAAAGAGGGTGGGATTGACACTGTTGTTGATGCTACTACCCTCGACTTGGGCCGGGACGTGAATGTAATGGCCCAGGCTTCTCGTCTGAGTGGTGTCAACGTCATCGCCTGTACCGGCTGGTGGTTGGATATACCCCCCTTCTTTGAGGGCGTTTCCTCCGATCAATTTGCCAGACTATTCATTCGTGAAATCAAAGAGGGTATCTCAGGTACCGATATCAAGGCTGGTATCCTTAAGGGGGCAAGCGATATTTCGGGGGTTACGCAGGGGGAGGAAACCATTCTACGTGGAGTAGCGCGGGCACACCTTGAGACAAATGTTCCCATTATGCTGCATTCCTATTCACCAGGTCGAGTGGGAGAGCAGCAACTAGCTGTCTTAAAGGAGGAAGGTGTAGACCTGAGAAGGGTGACGCTGGATCATTCCAATGACACCACCGATACGGAATACCTGATATGGATTTTAGAGCAGGGGTGCTATCTTGGTCTGGATCGCTATCCAGGACGCAATGTCAGTCCGCTTGCCCGGACTAAAACGATGAAAGCACTGATAGATGCTGGATATGTGGATCGCCTTCTTCCTTCCCACGATTGTCTGTTGGCGCGTGTCATGGCGGAGAATCCAGTGATAACAGAAGAAGGGAGACTGAGACTCAATCCTCACGGATACCTGTACTTGAAAAAAGTGGTGTTCCCCTGGCTTAGAGAGATGGGTGTCTCGGAGTCGACGATGGACCGCCTGTGTGTTGATGGACCCCGGAATTTCTTCGAAGGCGTCTAGTGATTAAAGCTTGTCAAGGACAAAAAAGACGGTAATCATGTTCTACCGTAGTGGAGTGATCATTCGGCACATGGGCTAAGTAGTGATAGTGGCAAAGAGGCTGCTAGTTTGTTGAGCAACTCGAGCTTGTGAAAAGGAGCAGTATATGGGAACAAATGACATGCTAAAAACTCTGATACTCAGTGCAAAAGATGTAAGAGAGCTGTTAGAGATGGGAGAGGTCATGAGCGCGGTAGAGGATGCGTTTAGGGCCTACGGTGAAGGGAAGCTATGGATGCCACCAAAGGCCTACCTTAAAGCGGGGAAGGGAGATTTCAGGGCAATGCCAGCCTGCATGGCGGGCGCCGCATCCATAAAGTGGGTCAGTTTTCAACCGCATAATCGCAGCAAGGGCCTGCCTACCGTTATAGGTGTCATGATCTATAGCGACTCGGAGACGGGCTATCCTTTGGCTGTGATGGATGCGGCGGAGATAACCGCTTACAGGACTGGAGCAACAGCGGCTATTGCTTCTAAATATCTAGCCCGCAGAGACTCCCATACGCTTGGCCTGGTGGGGGCTGGCCGGCAGGCCTATTCGCAGCTCCTTGCCCACGCTGAGATTTTTAAACTGGAGCTAATCAGGATATATGATATCCGTCCAGAAGCCAGCCAACGATTTGCTGATTTCTTCCCCCATCTCCATATACAGGCGAGTCCCCTTGAGGATACGGCTTCATCGGATATAGTGTGCACTATGACCCCTGCCAGGGAGCCTCTGGTGAAGAGGGAATGGATTAGGAATGGGACTCACATAAATGCCGTTGGAGCCGACGCCGACGGCAAGCAGGAGTTGGATCCCACAATATTGAGCCATGCTGTTGTCGTGGTTGATGACCTGAGGCAAGCCTCCGCTGGTGGTGAGATCAATGTACCCATAAGTAAAGGCATGTTCAAGCTGGAACAGGTTGATGCTACGTTGGCTCAGGTAGTGGTTGGTGAGAAACAGGGCAGAAAAGCAGATGATGAAATAACAGTCTTTGATGCTACCGGCATCGCTATCGAGGATCTGGCCACTGCCAAGCTGGTCTATGAGAAAGCGCAACAACAGGGGAGAGGCCTAGCTATCGAGCTCGTGGAAACAGGGTGACGCTACGGCTGTGGCCCAGTGGCGGTCATAATCAATGCTGTTTAGCTGAGGTGTCCCCTCGGTCCCCGATGGCAATAGTGGTTCCAAGACCGCGGGCGATAAGCTTGCCGCCTGAATCGGTAACCACCATTTCAGATACTCCTAAGCTCTTCCCCCGATGCAAAACGTTCGATTCGGCGTAAATGGTGTGACCCTCCGGGGCGGTGAGAAAATTGACGTTTAATTGAACAGCAACGTAGACACGGTCAAGGGTGTTGATCGCGGCGCCGAATGCCTGGTCAAGAAGGGATACAATAACCCCACCCTGGATTCTACCATCCCAGTTTCTGAACTCATCCTTTAGTTTCAGTTCGACTTTAGCATACCCGGTAGTCAACTCTACCAGCTTCATACCCAGAGATAAAGCATAAGGCGAGGAATCAAATCGTTCCTTCACCTTGGCCCAATCAACATCCATTGTGACCCCCTGTTCTTAACGCAGTTTAAACATACCGTTTATGATGGTGCTGGCCGGTCTTACAGGGCCTGAGTTATTCTCTAGTGCTTGGTTCAGATAAATCTACCCACGGACTCTGCTATCGGCCTGAGCTCGTTCATCAGCTTCTCGAATTGGGGAAGAGAAAGAGATTGCAGGCCATCCACCAGCGCTGCTTCAGGGTTTGGATGAACCTCAATGAGGAGCCCATCAGCACCAGCAGCTACAGCCGCTTTGCATAACGAAGCCACCAGGTCGCGGTGGCCAGCGGCGTGACTGGGATCCACGATAACAGGCAGATGACTGAACTTCTTGACTACAGCTATGGAGCTTATGTCCAGGGAGAAGCGCACGCTATCTTCGAAAGCACGGATACCACGCTCACACAGGATTACCTGTTCGTTTCCCTCGGCTAGCAAGTAATCGGCGGCAGTAAGCCACTCGGACACAGTGGCTGAATATCCCCTCTTTAGCACCACGGGGCGTTTGCTTTTGCCGATCTTCTCCAGCAGGGTGAAGTTCTGCATGTTGCGGGCACCCACTTGAAGGATAGCGGCGTGTTGGGAAACCATGTTGACCTGATTGGAATCTATCACCTCAGTGACCACGGATAAACCCACGTCTCGCTGTACGTCAGCCAGCAGTTCAAGTCCAGCCTTGCGCAGCCCTTGAAAGCTAAAGGGGGAGGTACGAGGTTTGAAAGCGCCTCCGCGGACAATGCTAGCGCCAGCTTTCTTTACCGCTATCGCCGTTTCCATAAGCTGCTCACGACTCTCCACTGCACAGGGACCAGCCATGACTACGAAACGACGGGCACCTATCTCGATCCCGCCAATGGTTATCACACTATCCTCAGGCTTGAATTCTCTGGAGGCCAGTTTGTAGGGTTTCATGATGCGGACTACACTTTCAACGCCAGGAAGGACGGCGAAAGTGTCTGCTGGTAGCTGCCCGGTTATGCTTCCCAGGATGGCAACAACCGTCTTGTTGGTGCCGTAGTTCATCTGAGTTTCCAGTCCCATAGTTTGTGCCCGTTCTACCACTCGGTGGATGTCCTCGTTTGTGGCACCTGTCTTCATTTCTACAATCATGGCTGACCTGCTCTCTAATATTTAGATTAGCTACCAAAGCTTTGAATTTTGCGCTGTCGACAACTAATGCTGGAGTAGCTTGACATCTGTGCTTCTACTTACTGAGACCGTAGTGGTGAGCAACTTCCCTGAAACCCGTTAATGAGCCCTCAATGGTTTTGTCTTCAATACAGTAGGAGATGCGTATATATCCGCTCCGCCCAAAGCCCTTGCCTGGTACGGCAAGGATATTGTGTTTTCTTAACTCAGCGAGGAAATCCATCTCGTCGGGCACCGGTGACTTGGGGAACATATAAAAGGCACCTTGAGGCAGAACCACCGAATAGCCCATATCAGTTAAGGCTCCGTGCAGATAGTCCCTCTTTCGTTGATAGTCCGCTATATCTACGGTAGCTTTCTGCAGGCTAGTTACCACATGTTGCATTAGCGCCGGGGCGTTAACGAATCCCAACGTTCGATTGCAGAAGATAAGCCCATCCATCACTTCCTCACTATTTTCTACCTGGGGACTTATGGCAATATAGCCAATTCGTTCACCAGGGATTGCCAGGTCTTTGGAATGCGAGCTTACCACAATGCTCCTGGGGTAATAGTTGAATATAAAGGGGTAGGTTAGGCCATCATAGATGAGCTTCCGATAGGGTTCGTCGGAAACAAGATAGATTTGAGATCCGAACTTGGCTTCCTGTTTTGTGAGCAATTTGCCCATCTCGGCTAGCAATTTACCGGGATAGAGCACGCCGGTAGGGTTATTAGGGGAGTTGATTAGGACAGCCCTGGTGCGTGGACTCAGGGCCTCTTCAAGCGCAGAAATGGTGGGCAGAAAGCTATCATTCGTCTCGGCTATACTGCTGAGGCCGCCCTGATTGTCGATGTAGAAGAGGTATTCTACAAAATACGGTGCCCAAACAATGACCTCGTCACCCGGGTTTAGTATGGTTTTCAGCACCACATTCAGTCCTCCGGCAGCACCAACTGTCATGAGCACATGTTCCGCTTTCAGGGCGAGCCCGGTTTCCTCAGAAAGTGTCTGGGCTACAGCGGCGCGAGTCTCGGGGTATCCTGCGTTGGGCATATAGCGGTGCATACCAGGAATTGGGGAATCGGCCCATTTCTTCAGCTCCTCTTTGAATGCAATAGGAGGCTCCGCAACCGGATTTCCCAGGGTAAGGTCGAACACATTTTCTTCACCATACTGCTGCTTGAGGACGATGCCCTCCTCAAACATCCGCCGGATCCATGACCCCCTCTCCATCGCCTCACGGATTTTGCGAGAAATGGTCACACTATCCTCCTTTCAAGAACGGACAGCCGAAAGCCGAATGCTAGCCTATGCCGGGGCTTCAGTTTTTCCCTAGTACTTCTTCTGCGCTGTCTATGTCGCTCGCCTTAAGTACCACTCTGGCTTTTCCTATCTCGCTTTCAGTGAAGGCGTAGAAGTACTCCAGGTTGATCCCCACTTTAGCTAGCGGTTCGACCACAGCTTTCAACAGACCCCCTGGGACATTGGGCATCTCATAGGCGAGGACTTCGTTGATGCGTACTGTGAACTGAGCATCGCGCAGTGCTTTCACCGCTCCCTCAATATTAGAAACTACCATTCGCACGATGCCAAAGTCGGTTGAATCGGCCACGGACAGGGCCTGGATATCGATTTCATTATCGGAAAGGGGCTTGAGCATGTCTACCAGACGCCCGGGCTCATTGCTAACAAAAACGGATACCTGCTTGATCCTCATCTCTCCTCCTTCTTGGCCAGTAATCCAACGTCGTTTGAAACTACAATTCGCGTCGATCAACTACACGCTTGGCTTTGCCCTCGGTACGGGTAATGGTTTTGGGCTCGACAAGCTTTACCCTGGCCGATATGCCAAGGATGCTATCCATTTCTGCCCGCACACGCTTTTCTAACTCCTCCAGGCTACGCATTTCGTCGCTGAAGACAGCATCGGAAACCTCAACCCATATCTCAATTTCGTCCAAGTGGTGCTCTCGGTCGACAATTATCTGGTACTGCGGCTCCACTCCCTCTACGGATAGCAGCACGCTCTCTATCTGCGTTGGGAACACATTCACACCACGGACGATGAGCATATCATCGGTGCGGCCATGGACTTTGGACATGCGAACCATTGTGCGACCACAATCACAGGTTTCGGGATACAGGTTGACTATGTCGTGTGTTTTGAAGCGGATAACTGGCAAAGCTTCCTTAGTGAGGGTAGTCAGCACTAGCTCACCTTGTTGCCCATACGGTAATGGCTGTTCTGTAATTGGGTCGATGATTTCGGCCAGAAAATGGTCTTCCCAGATGTGCATACCTGCCTTATAAGAACATTCGCAGGCCACTCCAGGTCCTAGGAGCTCGGTCAGGCCATATATGTCGACAGCGGTCACGCCAAGCTTGGCCTCGATCTCGACCCTCATATTTTCCGACCACGGTTCGGCGCCACACACTGCGAGGCGGAGCTGGCTGGCGGCTAAATCAATACCCATCTCCTGTGCTGTCTCCGCTATAATCAGGGCGTAGGAGGGCGTGCAGGTCAAAACGGTGGTGCCAAGATCCTCGATGAGCATGATCTGGCGTTTTGTATTGCCTGCGGCGACAGGGATAACCGTGGCTCCCAGCCGTTCTGCCCCGTAATGAAAGCCAAGGCCCCCGGTAAACAGGCCATAGCCATAAGCGTTCTGTATGACGTCACCGCTATGAGCTCCTGCTGAAGCCAGGGTGCGTGCCATTAGGTTGGACCAGGTATCTATGTCCTTGGCATTGTAAGGAGCTACTATCGGCTTGCCAGTGGTACCAGATGAGGCATGTACCCTCACCACCTCGGAGAGCGGCACAGCCATCATACCGAAGGGGTAGTTATCCCTGAAGTCGGACTTGCTGGTGAAGGGCAGCTTGGATATGTCATCTAGAGACTTGATGTCTTTGGGGGTCAACCCCACCTCTTGAAATTTAGTGCGGTAGAAAGGGACTTTTTCATATGCGGACTTCACATTCTGTTGAAGGCGTTCAAGCTGCAGCTTCTCCAGTTCTTCTCTTGGCATCTTCTCATATTGGGGTTCCCACATAGTCAATTGTCCTCCTCCTTTTGTCTTTCCCGAGCTGCCTCAACGCCAGTGTTGAATGCTGCCAGGTTCACCTCATGCAGACGAGATGGCAAGTGTCTCCTTATTTCGTCAAGCCAGCTCTGCTCAGGTATCTCCAGAAAAACGGACAGAAAGCCCAGGCACAGCACGCTGGACGCTCTTGGATTGCCTAGCTTGGTTGCCATCTCCATTACTGGCAGGACATATACCCGCTGGGTAATGCTGGAAATGGACTCCTTAACTTCATCAATACTGGGATAATGGTAACCTTCTATGGTAACCGAGAGCGGGGTTACAGCAACGCTGTCAATAATAGCGATGCCATCAGGCCTCAGCAGTACCAAGGAACGGACTGCCTCGAGGCGTTCATAGGACACCAGAAAATCGGCACCACCTGGGGGAATCATGGGGGAAAAGACCTTCTCCCCTATACGCACATGGCTGGTTACGCTACCACCACGCTGGGCCATGCCCAGGGAGTCCGTCTTCTTCACATCATAGCCAATGTCAAGGGCGGCCGTAGTCAAGATATCGGATGCCATAATGACGCCCTGGCCCCCTACTCCAGTCATTAAGATGTCAACCTTTTCAAGCATCAATCGCCTGCTTTCTCAATGGCGTTGCGTGCGCAGACCTGAACGCATAGGGAACAGCTCTCCCCAATGCACATGGTGGGGACAATGTATGCTTTATCACCATCGAAGGTTATGGCAGGACACCCGATGTCCAGGCATAGCTTGCACCCATTACAGCGTTCTTCGTTGACCCTGAGCGCTGTCCCACTGATTCGCTCATATAACGAACAGGGCCCCTGGACTACGATAACCGAAGGTTCATTATTGGCGGTGCAATGCCTAATGGTGTCTTCAATCTCCTTTAGATTGAACGCGCTTATTACATTAACGTCTTTGACACCGATGCCGCGCGCCAGCTCTGCGATATCCACCTTGGGAGCCTCTTCATTCCTGGCTGAGCGTCCGGCTGCGGGGTGGCCCTGATGCCCGGTCATAGCGGTAGTATGGTTGTCTAGAATGATCACTGTGCTGTGGCTCCTGTTGTAGACCATATTCACCAAGCCTGGGATGCCGGTGTGCATGAAGGTGGAATCTCCGAGAACCGACACCGTCTTTTCTGCCACCCCAGCCTTCTCCAGGCCATGCGCCATGGTAATACTGGCTCCCATGCACACACAACTGTCAATAGCAAAGAGGGGTGAATATACCATCAGGGTGTAACAGCCTATGTCAGAGGTGGCGATGTGCCACTCTTTTCCTTTCCTGCCACCGACTCTAGCGCCTGGAATCGACCCCTTGGGACCAAACCTGAGGCGACTCAAGACATAGCCCACGCCGCGGTGGGGGCATCCTGGACACAGAAGAGGAGGACGTGGAGGAAGAGGCTTCAAGGCGGGAGTGGTGGCCACCGCCTCTTTTGGCATTCGTGAAATAAGGCCTGCTTTCATTGCTCCCTGGAGCACTATGTCGATATTGAGTTCGCCTATTATGGGGAACAGGGATTTGCCCTGCACTGCAATGCCTATTGACTTGATGATTTCCTCCATGAAGGGATCGAGCTCCTCCACCACTATCAGAGTTTTCACCTCAGCAGCAAAGCTTTTTACCAATTGATGAGGCAGTGGGTAGGTAGTAACCAACTTGAGGAAGGAGGCCTGAGGGAATGCTTCACGTGCGTATTGGTAGGCTACGCCAGCAGAGATGATGCCGACCTTGCGGTCTCCCCAGATGACTTCGTTGAGGGGAAACTCTTCGAAACGCTCCGCTGCGCGCAAGATGCGCTGCTCCGCCAACGGATGTCGTGGACGGGCATTCGACGGCACCATGACGTATTTGCTGGGCGAATGAATAAATGGTGGTGGTGGGCCCAGTTCTGGTCGCTCTCCAGCAACTTCCACCACTGATTTTGCATGTGAGATGCGGGTGGTAGTTCGGACCATGATGGGGGAGTCCAGCTCTTCACTCAGGCGGAAGGCATATGCCATAAGTGAATAGGCTTCCTGGCTGTTCGATGGCTCCAGCATAGGCACCTTGGCGAAGCGAGCGTAATGACGGTTGTCCTGCTCGTTTTGCGAGCTGTGCATCCCGGGGTCGTCTGCACATACCACCACCAGCCCGCCGCGAACGCCCACATTGGAGGCGCCGAAGAAGGCATCGGCAGCTACATTGAGCCCCACATGTTTCATCGAGACCAAGGCGCGCACCCCTGCTGTTGCAGCTCCTAATCCCACCTCCATGGCTACTTTCTCATTGGTGGACCATTCGGCGTATACATCTTTATAGCTAGCCATGTTCTCCAGGATTTCAGTACTGGGGGTACCGGGATAAGCGCTAGCCACCTGGACGCCGGCGTGATATGCACCCAAGGCAATAGCCTCATTTCCTGATAGTAGCTGTTTCAAATCTGATTCTCTCGTTCTTGTGCTGGGGTTGTTGAAGTGGCTCCCCAAACCTGGCCGAGATAGGCCTGTCTTACCTTGTCATTGTTGATGAGATGTTTGGCTGTATCCTCAATAACTATGCGACCCATCTCCATTACGTAGCCCCGATCAGCTATCCTCAAGCTGGCAACAGCGTCCTGTTCCACCAGTAATATTGCCATGCCCTCGTCTCGCAACCTGTTGAGCAATCCGAAGATCTCTCTCGCCAAATTTGGTGCTAGTCCGAGAGAGGGCTCATCGAGAAGGAGGAGCTTGGGTGCGGTCATGAGAGCTCTTCCTATTGCCAACATCTGCTGCTCGCCGCCGGACAGGCTTCCTGCTTTCTGGTTCTCACGTGTCGTCAAGCGAGGAAATAGCTGATATACATGCTCTATTCTACGCTTAAGATCCTCCCGACGCAATAACCACGTCGCATCACCGAGCTGGCTGGTCCAGCCTCCATGCTGGGCGTATGCACCCAGGATGAGGTTATCCAAGACCGACATGCTCCCGAACATGCCTCTGCCTTCTGCCACATATCCAATACCTAGCTTCACAAGCCTGTGTGCCTTACGGCCGGTGATATTGCGTTCCCCCAGGTACACTGCGCCACTTTTCACTGGTAGCAGTCCAACGATAGCGTTAAGCAAGGTCGTCTTGCCCGCGCCATTGGCGCCGATAAGCGTCACTATTTCTCCCTTTCCCACACCCAGTGATACATCCCACACTGCATTGAGTTTCCCATAGGCTACTGAAACATGGTCCACACTGAGGATCATATCTGGTCCTCCTGTTCGCCGAGATAGGCAGTGATGACTCGTCGGTCGTTCTGGATCTGACTGGGCGTGCCCTCAGCGATCTTCTCACCTCCATCAAGGACCACAACACGCTCGGCCGTTCCCATGACGAAACGCATGTCGTGTTCCACCAGTATCACGGTTATCCCCATTTCAAGGATGCGCTTGGCGAGGTCGGAGATTTCCTGGGTCTCCAGGACATTGGAGCCTGCCGCAGGCTCATCGAGCATAATGATGCGAGGCTTGGTGGCCAGGGCCCGTGCGATAGAAATTAGCTTCTGCTGTCCGAAGGTAAGCTCGGAGGCATTGATATTGGCTCGCCGCCCCAGGCCAACCATATTGAGGGTGTTGATTGCGGTGAGTCGTATACTAGCTTCCTCGCGGTGCCCCCGTGGCAATCGAAAAGCGGCGCTTAGCATGCCATATTTGCTTCTCGGGTGAAGGCCAACCATAATATTATCCAGCACAGACATATTACCAAAGAGGCGCACATCCTGAAAGGTGCGGGCTATACCCATTCGCGCCCTCTGGTAGTCATTGGTACCGGCCAAGGCCTGCCCATGGAAGAATATCTGGCCCCTGGTGGGAGGGAAAACGCCGGCGATGAGGTTAAACAGCGTGGTTTTTCCCGCCCCATTGGGTCCAATTATGGCGATGAGCTCACCTTCATGAATTTCCAGGTCGAGTTTGTTTACGGCAATCACACCGCCGAAGGCCTTGGTTAGTCCCTTCATTTGCAGGATGTCAACCATACATCACCTAACTTGGTGCCAGCTTTCTTGATATTCTTCGCCAGAGATCTACAAGCCCTCGGATGACCCCTTGGGGTGAGAGGATAACAACCACCACTATAATCAACCCAAAGAGTACCACGTCTATGTCCCCAAAGGGATGCAAGAACTCGGTCAGAAGACGGACGCTGGCTGCGCCGAAGATAGCGCCCCAAATACTGGCCAGCCCGCCGACAACGGCCATCACTACTAAGCGTATTGAGAACAAGAAACCAAAAGGCGGTGGGTCGATAAATCCTACATAATAGGCATAAAGGCTGCCTGCCAGCGCGGCATAGGCAGCGGAAAGAGCGAGAATTTTTACCTTGACCAGGGTTACGTTAATGCCCAGAGATTGAGAAGCGCTCTCGCTGTCGCGGATAGCACGCATCGCCCGGCCCATCCTTGAACCCACGATGTTCTGAGAGATAAACATCACCGCTATGCAGAAACCCCATACAAGATAGTAGAATCTGAAATCGCTATGGAAACTGAATCCACCGATAGACAGGGTTGGTATATCGAGGAAGCCCGATTGACCGCCGGTGATCCAGTCCAACTCGCGGAAGAGTATCCAGATGATGATGCCCAGGCCAAGCGTGGCCATAGCCAGGTAGTTGCCGCGAAGGCGAAACACTGGAAAGCCTATGGCGAAGGCGAAGGCAGCGGTGGCGATAATTGCCACTACCATTGCCAGCCATGGATCGACATGATAGGTCTTGCTCAGGATGGCGGCTATGTACGCACCGATGCCATAGAATGCGGCGTGGCCCAGGCTAACCTGTCCGGTATAACCCATGAGCAGGCAGAGGCCTACAGTAACAATGGTGTGGATGCCGATTATGATGAGAACGCTGGTGTAGTAGGCATTGCCAAGTAGAGGGACAATACTCAGCAGAACGACCAAGGTAGCTATGACCAGCATCTTCCCCCTGCCCCGAATGAAGAGTGGCATCATGTCCCTTCCTCTCCAACCATTAGCTTGCGGGAGCGGATAAGGAGGACGGCGAACAGGAATATCAAGGCGATGGCATTCTTGTAGGACGATGATATGTAGCCCGCCGCCAGCGATTCTGCCAGGCCCAGGCCCAGGCCCCCGAGGAATACACCCCGTACCCCGGTGAAGCCACCCATGGCGGCAGCCACGAATCCCTTAAGACCTAGCATGATGCCCATATCATAGGATGCATAGCTGAGCGGGGCGATGACTACTCCGGCGATAGCTCCCGTGGCGGCAGCTAGCGCGAAGCTAATAAGCGACATCATACGGGCATCGATGCCCACCAGGGCCGCCGCTCGCTTATTAATAGCGGCAGCCTTGAGTGCCTTGCCCACAAGCGTCCGGTTCAGTAGAAGATAGACACCCACCATGAGCACCGCAGTTATGCCGATCACCCACAGGCTTTGAGGTAAAATGTAAGCGCCGAGGAACGAAAGAGACTCATCACCGGTGAAAGGTGGGAGCGGCACGGCGTCCCTGCCCCAGTACAGCCCCGCCACGGCACGTATGAAAAGCGCTCCGCCGATGGTGATAATGATCAGCGTGATGGTGGAAGCACGTCCAGCGGGGCGGATGGCTACAAGGTTGAAGATTATTCCCGCGAGGGTAACCAGCACGACCGCTAGTATCAGGGCCACAGGCATGGAGAGACCGAGACCAATGAGACTAAAGGCAATCATCCCGCCCAGCATGACGAACTCGCCCTGGGCAAAGTTGATTATGCCAGTCACACTGTAAATTATGGTGAAACCGAGACCAACGATGGCATATATGCTACCCACCGTGATCCCGGTCACCACATACTGAACCAGTTGCCAGGTGGCCATCTGTTAGGTTGTAGTAGAAGATCAGCTAGTCTTAATCGTTACTATTCGGCTGAGGTCCATTCGCCGTCCACGATCTCTACCAGGGTGAGAGCATCAGGCCCTAGACCCAGATGATCGGTCGCCGACATCTGGAAAATGCCACTGATACCAGTGAGTTGGGCGGTCTCCAGCTTGTCTCTGATGCTGGCGCTGGTCACGTCGGCGCTCTCGTCCACTAGATCTTGGATAGCGTTGGTGATCAGCTTAAAGGCGTCCCACGCATGTCCACCGAATGTATCGGCAGACCCCTCACCGTAGAGATCCTCGAAGTCGGACTTGTACGCCAGCAGAACGTCCTTCTGCGGGTCGGTGTCAGGCAGTAACTCAGCTACAGGGAGCTTGCCAACGGGAAAGATGACGCCGTTGGCCGCGTCGCCCGCCGCGTCGATGAAGTCCATACTGGCAATGCCATGGCTCATCAGCAGCGGCATATCCATTTGAAGAGTTTGCATGTTCTTGGCGACCACGGAGGAACCCTTGTCTGTACCCCAACATATCACTGCCTCGGGTTCAAACCCCTTGATTACAGTCAATTGCGTTGTCATGTCGGTATCGTCAGGGTCGAACGTCTCGTCAGCCACGATGGTAATGTCCCAGTCTTCGGTTTCGCCAACCAAGGCGCCATGGCCAAGCACTCCGAAGCCGTCGGTTGCTGATATGATGGCAATCTCATTGATGTCCTGTGACTCGAGGTATTGATAGAGACGGCCTACTACCTGGGAGTTGGTCTGCGGCGTCTTGAAAATCCAGTAGCGCTGCTCCACCGGCTGGATGATTTCATCAGAGGCGGCGAGGGATACCAGCGGCACTTGCGCATCGGTGATAGTGTCTAGCAACGCCATGCTAACTCCTGAAGTGGTAGCGCCCATGACGGCCAGGACATTGTCCTGTTCGATGAGTCTCTTGGTTGCGGTTATAGCAGTGGTTGAATCAGTCTCGGTATCGTAAATGATAACCTTGACATCTATGCCACCCGCTGCATTCAGCTCGTCCTCCAGCATCTTAAATGTCTGCTTCTCAGGCTCACCAAGACTCGAACCGTGACCGCTTAGGGCCAAAACAGCGCCAATTACATATTCCTCTGTCTCACCTTCTTCGCCCCCGCATGCCATGAGGGGCGTGATACCTATGACCAGTATCAGCGCCAGGGCAATGAATACGACCTTTTTCATTAAGTTGTCCCCCCTTTCAAAAGATATTCACCTTTGCCTAGCTACTGCCATGGATACCTTATCATAGCGTCATAGCTTACTGAGGCTGGATTATATCAACTTTTCCTGACAAGTGCAACTATATACCATAATTGCATTTCCTGGCAAATTTTAGGCTAATTTGCAAGAATAGCGTTTCATTTTCTATTAGCCTCATCGAGGAGCATAATACAGTCCTATAAGGAGCGCTACTAGCTGGCGAGAAACAGGGCCCCAGAGACTAAGAAATAGCCCCCCAGTCCGAGAAGGGCAACACCACATACGGCCAGAAGTCCCCTGTATACCCTGTTGCTCATTAGACGCCGTCCTTTGGCGATGAGCAGGGATACCAGGCTGTACCAACTAAAGTCCGAAAGGATGTGGCCTACATAGAACAGGGCGACCCCGATTATGCCCACTGTCAAGGACCACAATAGATATGTGGTTCCCACGGTTGCCCACCATAATAACCAGAAGGGGTTGGCTACGCTCACCAAAACGCCGGCCAAGACTAATCTACGGGTGGAAGTTCCCTCTTGAGGATCGTCCGCCATTGGTAGTACCTGATGCTGCGCCTGGCGAAAAAGGGAGAAGGACATCCACATCAGGAACAGGCCGCCGACCACCCCGATTATACCGGCAACAAGATTGTTACCCAGTATTTGGCTCAACCCCCAGGCCAGGGCTATCACCAGTACGAGTTCTATAATTGCGTGGCCCACTATCAGAAGTGGCCCTGCCCAGAATCCGCGGCGAGCTGCCTCGCTGATGTTGAGCGCTAAAAGTGGCCCCGGCATTGCTGCCCCAGAGAGGCCGACGACGAATGAGGTGCCGAATATGAAGAAAAGACTAACAGGAGCCATCTTTTCAGTTTCGCACTGTGTGGAGACAAAGTCAACTTGGAGAGCGTTCACTGCACGCAGTAGGAGCAGTCTTTCGGATTCAATATTATGTCAACTGGCTATGCTCGGTTTTGAAACGCTAAATGTCGATAGATTTACATAGAGCCTGACTTTTCGTTGAATCGCGAATTTATAGACCTATCTTATCAGCCATGTCGCGCATGCCCATAATGACATCGGTGATTAGCTCCTTCAACTCCACTCCCATCATCGCAGCTCCCTGTTCGATAATCGAACGGTTGACACCAGCAGCAAATGACTTGTCCTTCCATTTCTTCATCACCGACTTTGCTTCCAAATCAGCTACACTCTTCGATGGTCGAATTATCGCTACCGCATTGATAAGCCCTGTCAGTTCATCAACGGCATATAATGTCTTCTCCATAGCTGTTTCGGGCTCAATGTCACTAAAAGCATTCCAGCCATGAGAGACTACCGCACGTATATATTCCTCTGGCCATCCCCGTTCCTTTAGAATCTCTAGGGACTTCTTGCAGTGCTGGTCGGGAAAACGTTCGTAGTCGAGGTCATGCACCAGACCAACAATTCCCCACTTCTCCTCATTTTGGCCCATCTTCCTAGCTATGTAGCGCATCGCTCCCTCAACGGCATAAGCGTGCTTTATCAAGCTATCGCTCTCGTTGAACTCTTTTAGCAGTGATAGCGCCTCATCGTACGTCGGTGTATGTTCTTGCATTTTTGCTACTCCTATGCAAAGTTTTTCCCCGAACACATCCGCAGGGTTGGGGCATTCCCTTCAAGGGAGGTATTTTGTTATGGGTTGCTAACCTCGCTGGACAAACTGAGGCTATGTAGCTTCAGGAAGAGGGCGTAGCAGTATCTCATCTAGTGAGAGGCGTGGCCGAGGTGGCGGCACGGATTTGGGGTAACCAACCATTACCAGGGCTACTACTACGACGTGCTCAGGAAGGCCCAGGAGATTCTTGACCGCTTCATAGTCCGTTATGGCTCCCACCCAACATGAGCCCAACCCTAGGGCCGTAGCCATAAGCACCAGATGTTCCGTGGCGATCTGGGTATTGGCTGTGGCTGGTGCAATAAACGTTTGTAAATCGGGCTCGGGTGCGGATTCGGCAAGCTTGCGAAACTCGGGATCGGCGAAACGTTCTAATGCCTTGGCAAAACCACCGGATAGCTCCACTCCAAAGTCGATGAATTCCTGACTGCGCTGCAGACCTGCCTCTTTGGAGTAGGCAGAAAGGTCGGCACAGGCCACGAAGACCACTGCCGCCTCCTCGATGAAGGTCTGATCAAGGCATATCTGGCGCAACCGTTTCTTCTCATCAGCATCGGTTACAACGGCGTAGCGCCATGGCTGACGATTGCTGCCTGAGGGCGCTAGTCGAGCCGCCTCCAGCATCTGGAGAATCATCTCTTGTGAGACTGGGTCGGGCTTGAAGCCGCGGATGCTGCGACGCTGCTTGATGGCTTCCTCTACGCTCAACATGCTATATACCCCCCTTTACTTCATAACGTGTCAACATGGATAATTCACTGCAATATCATGAGGATGAAGCCAATTGTAGGTTTGTACTTCTCTCTACACCAACTTTACTCTGACTTACGCCCGTGCTGCAAGTCCTGGGACGAGATGGCGACCGGTGCCGCATCGTGAGGTATGGATTTACTGCTTCCTTGGTGGATTGCCAAGACGCCTAGTCAAAGCCGCACCAGGTGGTGATGCTGTCTACAGGCTCGCGCTTGCTCTCTAATTTATTTGCTGGGAATTCCCAGTCTGGATAACCGATGGCGATGCAGATAATAATAAGCTTGGACTCGGGTATACCGGTGTACTTTCTTACTACATCAGGATACATTACCCCTTGTCCCTCGATACAGGTGCCCAAGCCGTAGTGTAGTGCGGCAAGACAGATGGTCTGGGCGAGGCTGCCGATATCCATTAGTGGGCCTGATTCGCCCAGTGACTTGTCTACGTATAGGATGATGGCAGTTGGTGCATCGAAGAAACGAAATCCCTTTTGCATCCATTCTGCTCTTTTAACCTTATCTTCCCTGGCTATGCCCATAAGCTGAAAAAGCTGGATGGCCAGGTCCACTTGGCGCTGCTTGTAGACACCCTCTCGAACCTGGCCTGGCCTGTCACGATTCGGCATTGCTCCAGACGCTGCCATCTCAACGTTGCCCCGCTTGATATTTTCCAAGATCTCCCCGGCGACAACAGCGATCTCCCACGGCTGCGCGTTCACTCCCGAGGGCGCTCTTATGGCTATCTCCAGGATATTTTTTAGCACTTCCTTGGGAACAGGATCAGGCTTGAATCCTCTTATACTCTTCCGTGTCCGTATGGCTTCTGCTATGTCCAAATACTTACCCCTTTCTTAATCCAGGCTTGGTCTAATGATTCTATACTACATCGTATGATATCGTGTCAATGGGAGGGCTTGGGTCATTCTACCTATGAATAACGTGGATAACCGTGTAATGTTCGTGTATGTGCGATTTGCTTTTTGGGCTTACAATGTTGGCGATCTATTCCACGCTAATATGTAATCAGATTCGGCTTATCAGAGCAGATGTAACAGAGATATTTCTGGGTGGAAACGAAAAGCACCAATGGCAGGGAAGTTAGGAGAGCATTACACGAGCATCAACTACTATATATCCTTTATTTCGCTCTTGGACTTTCACCGGATTAAGGTCTAGTTCCGCTATTTGGGGTATGTCTTCCACCATAGCTGAGATTCTAAGCAAGAGTTCCTCAAGAGCCTTTATATCAGAGGGCTTAGCTCCTCGCCAGCCTTCAAGAAGCTGATGAGCCTTAATCGAGCGCACCATCTCGTGGACATCAATATCGGTCAATGGGTGAATGCGAAAGGTAATATCATTGAATAATTCGGCATAAATCCCGCCCATGCCGAACATGATCAGAGGACCAAAAGATGGGTCTTGGGTTACGCCAATGATTACCTCTATTCCTCTAGGTATCATCTTCTGAACAAGCACGCCAAGCATCTCATCTTCTTTTGCCACAGTGGCTAGACGTTTCCTTATCTGGATAAAGGCCCGCTCTACTTGTTTAGTCGTGTGCAGATCGAGGATTACACCACCAACCTCCGTCTTGTGGGCTATTTCGGCGGAGAGGAGTTTAACAGCAACGGGGAAGCCGATTTTCTTAGCTGCCTTTCCCGCATCTTCGGGAGTAGCGGCTAACTCTGTCTCTACTGCGCGAATTCCATATGAGTCGAGAAGCCCGATGACGGAAGAGGCATCCAGCCACGATGGTTGGGTCGTACGACGCTGCAAAGCTGACCCTATTATCTGTTCAGCCTTCTTCTTACCAATATTACCCAGCTCTGGGATTGTTCCCTTTGGTCTCTTCAGCCACTCGCTATAGTCACAGGCCCTAGCAACCGCAGAAACGGCAGCTTCGGGGAAGGCAAAACAGGGAACGAAACCACCTTCCTTTGAACTTATCTCCACGCAGGGGCCTTGCAAACCAACAAATGAAGTGACTAACGTCTTGCCCTTCCGGCGAAACTGCGGTGCTACCTCTTGGATGGTTCTGGCTACCGCTTCTGGCTGCGCAACTATAGGGGGTATGAATATGATTATTACGACATCAACGTTGCCATCTTGTGCCAGAAGCTTCAGTGTCTCACGATACTCCTCCACACCAGCACCTGCTGTCATGTCGATAGGATTGGCGAGACTGGCTTGGCGTGGTAGGAAGGTCTTCATCTTGGAAAGGGTTTTATCCTGAAGAGTCGGTAGTTCAAGGTCTCTGGAGGCACAGGCATCAGCGGCCAGGATTCCAAGTCCACCGCCGTTAGTCAGAATAGCCACCCTTCTCCCTGATGGTATGGAGTGGTGAGAAAGAAGGTTGGCCACGTCAAAAAGCTCCTCAAGTGTATCTACTCGGATTATCCCTGCTTGTTTAAACAGGGCCTCCGAGGCTACATCAGCAGTGGCTAGGGCTCCGGTATGGGAGGCAGCAGCCCTGGAACCAGCGGGGGTGCGACCACTTTTCAGGGCTACCACTGGCTTAGTAGCAGTTACCCATCGGGCTATGTGAGCGAACTTCCTCGGATTTCCGAAGGATTCAAGGTAAAGGAGAATGACATCGGTAGCCGAGTCTTGTTGCCAGTACTGTAGCAGATCGTTGCTGGATACGTCGGCTCTGTTGCCTATACTGACGAAAGTAGAGAGACCGATCTTAAGGCTCCGAGCATATTCCAGAATGACAAGGCCAAGAGCCCCACTCTGCGCGGACAGCGCAATATTGCCACGGGGGGGGTAGACCGGCGAAAATGTAGCGTTCATATTGACCTGGGGGTTTGTGTTTATAATTCCGAAACAATTAGGGCCTACCAAGCGCATGCCATAGCTACGAGCGGTGTCAAGCAGCTTTTTCTGAGCTGACATTCCATCGATCCCGCCTTCCCCGAAACCTGCTGATATGACAACGACACCGTGCACACCTTTACGCCCACATTGTTCCACAACCTTTTGGACAATTTCCGCTGGAACAACGATCACCGCCAGATCCACCTCGTCAGGAATATCGAGAACGGACGGGTATGCCTTCACCGAGGCTACTGTATTAGCATTGGGGTTTACTGGGTACACGGCACCCTTAAACCCCTGGTGCAATATATTGCGGAATATAATGTTGCCGATAGAACCCTCTTGATGTGAGGCTCCTATCACTGCTATGGAGCTAGGATTCAGAAAAGCCCTTAGTGAGGCTATGGTGGCAATTCTCTCTCGTTCGGCAGACTTCTCTTCAGCTATCGGGCTTGGAGAAATGTTGAATACCACACGATATACGCCAT
>Ga0307431_1000428_pt1 | contig 28877 bp, 25 predicted proteins | sample SalMarWE160170MG_FD_202155 | JGI IMG/M metagenome (GOLD analysis project Ga0307431, IMG submission 202155) | Salt marsh sediment microbial communities from the Plum Island Ecosystem LTER, Massachusetts, United States - WE1603-170 | ecosystem: Environmental > Aquatic > Marine > Intertidal zone >...
TTGCTTAACCGCCTGGCGGGCAGAAGGATAGCTGTGGTTGCTGATTTGCCAGGAACTACCAGGGACCGCGTTTTTGCTTTTGTTTCCTGGCAAGGGCAGGAATTGACTGTGGTTGACGCTGGTGGCTGGCAAGCAAAGCCACAAGAGGCTTTGGAACAAAAGGTCAAGCAGCAGGTCGAAGCAGCCATTGCCCGAGCGGATGCCTTCATCTTCTTGGTAGATGCCAAAGATGGAGCTATTGCTGCCGATGAGGAAATTGCCGAAGTGCTGCGAGCCGCCGATAAGCCTATAATATTGGCAGTAAACAAGGTGGATTCTGCCAAGCAAGCAAATCAGGTGGCCGATTTCTATCACTTGGGCATGGGCGAGCCTATAGCTATCAGTGCCCACCATAACCGAGGGATAGATGATTTAATGGATGCTGTGCTAGCTTCCTTGCCATCGCAACCTCCCAATATTGCAGAGCCAGGGGAAACTAAATTAGCCGTCGTTGGGCGACCTAATGTAGGCAAGTCAACTTTGTTGAATACGTTATTAAAAGATGAAAGAGCTATTGTCCATGAGTCTCCGGGGACAACTCGCGACTCGCTTGATGCTATGGTTCGGTGGGGTGATAAAGAAATCTTGCTTGTCGACACTGCTGGGATTAAACGGCGTGGAAGGGTCGGTGCTGGAGTGGACTATTATAGCTTGCTTCGCGCCCTCCAGGCTATCAACCGCTGTGATGTTGCCTTGCTGCTAATAGATGCCAGTGAATTTATTACTGCCCAGGATATGCATATTACGGGCTATATTATTGAGGTCGGAAGGGGTATAATAATGTTAGTTAACAAGTGGGACCTTGTTCCCAAAGAACAAAGACAGGAATTCAAGCATAGCATGGAGCAAAGACTTAGATTTGCCCCCTATATACCTACCATTTACATTTCTGCCAAACTAGGGCAGGGGATAAACCGGATTCTACCCCAGGCCTGGGAAATCTGGCAGGAAAGACAAAAGCGAATACCGCAATCGGAAGTCGACGAGCTAGTCAAGCAGGCGGTAATTAGCCATCCCCCACCCCGTGCAGGTTCTAGGCGGTTGCACATTGATCGAGCCTATCAAGATGAATCTCAGCCAGCAACTTTTGTTCTCAATGTTAACAATCCTAAACTGGTTCACTTTTCCTACCAACGCTACTTGGAAAATAAGCTTCGCCAGGGCTTTGGTTTTCGCGGCGTTCCTTTGAAGTTGATTTTCACTAAGACTACCCGTAAAATAAATAAAAAGATGGAGATGAGAGCATGATGATAGCTAAATTTATTGCTGTAGTAGTTATTGCTTATTTCCTTGGTTCCATTCCCTTTGGCTTGATAATAAGCAAGCTGAAACGTGGCGTTGATATCAGGGAATATGGAAGCGGTAAGACTGGCGCCACCAATGTTATGAGAACCCTGGGAACCAAGCTCGGCGTTTTAACTATAGTTCTCGATGTGGTTAAAGCTGGTGGGGCAGTTATGCTAGCCGCAGTAATTGTAGATGGTGGCAGCGGTAGCTTCACCATTGGTGGCGTGTCCATTTATTGGCAGCATGTGGCCCAAGTTGCAGCTGGCTTGGCCGCAATAGCAGGACACAACTGGCCTATATTTGCTAAGTTTAAGGGGGGTAGGGGGGTAACTGCCTATTTTGGCACATTGTTCGCTATTTTCCCTCCCGCGGGTATATTGGGCGCCGAAGTCGTGGCTATAGCAGCATTACGCAGCCGACAGATGTCCAAGGGTTCTATTCTTGGAGCCTTAGCTGCTTGGTGCTTAATGGTACCCTTAACTATCGTCTACAGTTTCCCTCCCATCTATCTCGCTTACGGTTTGGCAGTCATCGCACTGCTCGTCTACCAACACCAGGATAATATAAAACGCTTAAGGCAAGGCACAGAACGCCAATTATGGTGAAAAGGCATGAGAGAACATGCCTAAAGTTACTATCATAGGCAATACATCTTGGGGCAATACTTTAGGCGTTTTGCTGAGTGGTAAAGGAGCAACGGTAAAACTGTGGGCGCGGAGCGAGGCTGAGGCCAAAGAATTAAACCAGGGACGTCGTAGCTATTCCTCTACCAGCCACATCGAAGAAGCCTTAAACGGTGCTGATTTGGCAATCTGGGCCGTCCCCTCTCAAAAGTTGAGAGAAAACGTTAGTCAAGCCAAGAATTATCTCACTAGCTCGATGCTATTAATGAGCGCTGCCAAAGGATTGGAAGTAGATAGTGGTAGGAGGATGTCACAGGTGCTGGCAGAGGACATTGCTCCTTCATTAAGAAAGCAAATTTGCGTCCTCTCTGGTCCCAATTTAGCCAAGGAAGTTGTCCAGGGTCTCCCTGCTGCTGCGGTTATTGCTGCTCAGGATGTAGCTTTAGCGGAAAGGGCGCGGGAACTGATGGAGTCGCCCAAATTCTTTCTATCTACTAGCGATGATGTTGTCGGAGTTGAATTATGCGGGGCACTGAAAAACATTATAGCTTTGGGTGCAGGCATGCTAGATGGACTAAGCTTGGGTGACAACGCTAAGGGAGCCTTTATTGCTTGGGGATGGACTGAGGTTGTTTCCCTGGGGGTAGCTTCGGGGGCCAAGGCTGACACTTTTTATGGACTGGCCGGTTTAGGCGACCTTATAGCTACTTGTTCCAGCACTCTAAGCCGCAATCATTATGCTGGCTGCGAACTGGCTAAGGGTCGTTCTTTATCTGAAATATCTGCCTCTATGCCAAACGTCGCCGAGGGAGTCGCCACCACTGCGGCAGTCCACCAGTTGGCGAAAGACCAGGGGCTTAAATTACCAATTATCAACCTTATCTACGGGATTCTTTTTGAAGGCTTGTCACCAAGCCGAGCATTGATTGACTTCGAAGAACTAGCAGCAAGCCATCACTGAGCCCGGACTAGACGTCTGGGGGTGGTTCAGTCCGAGGTAGTATCTTAGACAATTCTTCAAAAAGGTAACGCTGGTTTTTATCCAGATGTTGTGGTGTTATTATACTTACTTTGACAAGCAAGTCTCCTCTTCCCCTGGCATCAACGTGGGAGATCCCCTTGCCTTTGAAGCGAAATGTTTTCCCATTTTGAGTTCCTGATGGTATTTTTAATTCTACCTTTCCATCTAAAGATGGCACTCTCACCTCATCGCCCAAAGCAGCTTGAGCAAAGTTGATGGATAACTCATAAAGAATGTCACTGCCATCTCTATGGAATAAATTGTGTGGCTTTACTGAAAGGGTGATATAGAGGTCGCCGGGGGGGCCTCCATACAATCCAGCGCTCCCCTCTCCATCTAATCGTAATTGATATTCCTCATCCACACCAGCAGGAATGTTGATACTTATTTTGCGCTTCACCTTTATTCTTCCCCCTCCCTTGCATTGAGAACAAGGATTGTTTATTACAGCGCCACTACCTCCACAGCGAGGGCAAGTGGTGATATGAGTGAAACGCCCAAAAATGCTTTGCTGAACTCTCTTCACTTGTCCTGTGCCGCGACAATCAGGACAGGTCTCGGGATTTGTACCCCGTTCGCTGCCAATGCCGTGGCATGAAGGGCAGAACTCGATGCGTTGTATTTCAACTTCTTTATTGCAGCCGAATACCGCCTCTTCAAAAGAAAGAATCAGGTGACTTCGCAGGCTATCTCCTTTCTGGGGAACACGCTGAGCAGTCCGTCCGAAGGGGGCACCAAAACCATTCCAGAAGGATTCAAAAATGTCTCCCAGCCCGCCAAAGCCAAAATCGGAAAAGCCTCCCTCTATATCCACTCGGCCATAGCGATCATATCTGCGCCTTTTATCGGGGTTGGAGAGGACCTGGTAGGCCTCGTTTATTTCCTTAAATTTCTCCTCGGCTCCGGGCTCTCTACTGCAATCAGGATGGTGCAATTTCGCTAACTTGCGAAACGCTCTCTTGATTTCCTCATCGCTGGCGTTCCGAGGCACTCCAAGTACTTCGTAATAATCTTGTTTTATTGCCATAATCTCATAGTATACCTCTTAAGTGATTAAGCGACAACTTTTAAGTACTGGGCTTGCAAATATTTGACATCTTGAGAGGTGATATAATCACAATGCAGTGAAACAGCAAATTGCAAAAATCCTCCGTCATCACAAGAAAAAGAAAATCGCTGGCGAAAATCTTAGAGCTTCAGCCGTGCTGATACCTCTTTTTTATGACCATGGGCAATATCATGTCCTGCTTACTGAAAGGAGCGAAGAGGTAAACTTTCACAAAGGGCAAGTCTGTTTTCCCGGGGGAACCCGGGAGCCATCTGATTCCAGCCTGCTCCAAACTGCTCTCAGAGAGGTTGAAGAAGAGATAGGTTTAAATGCCGAGGATGTTGAAATTTTAGGAGAATTTGGCGATAGTGTGACACTCACCAGCAACTATGTTATTTCGCCTTTTGTGGCCTTCATACCCCACCCTTACCCTTTTAAGGCCGATGGTAGAGAAATCAGGGAAATCTTTTCCGTTCCCTTGGCATTTTTGATGGATGAAGTCAATTTCAGGCAAGATTCTTGCGAATATGAATACGACGGGCATATCATCTGGGGAGCTACTGCAGGGATTTTAAAGCAGTTCGTCGATTTGTTGAAGTCTGAGAGCGGGGCTCTGTAGTAGTCATTTCTTCTCTTTAGCATTGACTTTAATTGCTTTGGGCTTTACCTCTTCAGCTTTGGGTATGGTTAGAGTTAGAACACCATCCTCCATCGTTGCCTCAGTCTTGTCTGACTTAAGCCCGTTGGGAAAGACCACGCTTCGGGAAAAAGCTCCATAGCGTCCTTCCTGGAACAGGTAGTCTTCTTTCTTGACTTCCTGTTCCGCTTTGCTCTCCCCCTTGACGGTCAAGGTGTCGCCAGTGATATCAATGCTGACATCCTCCGGCTTGATCCCAGGCAAAGCTGCCTTCACCACGATTTCGCTGGGTGTCTGGTAGATATCCAGGACTGGCATAGCTACTTCACCAGGGGAAGTTAAAACATGAGAAGGGCGAACGAAGCTGTCCTCGAACAACCTGTCCATCACCTGTCTCAGGCTCATAAGTTCAGTAAAGGGATGCCATCTCTCTATAGCCATCTGCATTACCTCCTTTCCTTATTTTTAACTGAGCCCCACTCTCAGCCCAGGCAATATTATAAGAAAGTTAAACAATTTTGTCAAATTGTCTCGAAATCTGTTGAAAATATTTGACAAAAAAATTAAATAATTTTATAATTAACACAAAATCATAAGGGAAGAGAGATGGCAGGCAAGGACTATTATCAGATTTTAGGCATAAGTAGGAATGCTTCGGAGAAGGAAATCAAGCAGGCCTACCGCCGTTTGGCACGTAAACATCATCCTGACCTCAACCCCGGCGACAAATCGGCTGAGACAAAATTTAAGGAGATAAATGCGGCTTATGAAGTCCTCTCTAATCCTGAAAAGCGAAAAAAGTATGACAAATTCGGTGAACAATGGGAATATGCTGACCAATTTGCTAAGTCCGGGGGGCAAGATAGGGTCAGGTGGGATTTCGGCAGAGGGGGCACAACCTTCGAGTATGGCGACCTGAGCGGCTTTGGCGACATTTTTTCCAGTTTATTCGGCGGTTCTGGTATGGGCTCCAGAATGAGGCGCGGGCCACGGCGTGGTCAGGATATAGAGTCCCCCATCGAAGTAACCCTCGAAGAGGCTTACCATGGCTCTAAGCGTATGATGCAAATTCAGACCGAGGAGCCCTGTACAGCTTGTGGCGGCACAGGCAGAGTGGGCAATCGAGTCTGTACCATTTGTAATGGTGCTGGTGGAAAGATCATTCCCAAGCGCCTGGAGGTTAAGATTCCAGCGGGAGTTAGAGACGGCTCGAGGATTCGTATAGCAGGGGAAGGCGGCCCTGGTCTTGCCGGTGGCAGCAAAGGCGACCTTTATCTGGTAGTGAAGGTTCTGCCCCACAAGCTCTTTGAGCGTAAAGGGGACGACCTTCACACTGAAGTCTCAGTGTCTCTAGCCACTGCTATATTAGGTGGCGAGGTCAGATTGCCCGCTTTTAATGGCAATTTATCTCTTAAAATACCACCGGAGACTCAGAACGGCAAGGTTTTCCGCCTGGCAGGAAAGGGCATGCCCCAGCTAGGCAATAATAAGTACGGCAATATGTTCGCCAAGGTAAAAGTGGTCCTGCCCACCAATTTGACCGAGGAGGAAAAGAAACTATTTGGGAGATTGCGGTCTCTGCGACCCAAATAAAGCGAGGTGCCACGATGATGTACTGGGAATCCAAACCAAGATACGTAATAAGCGTAGCCGCCAGGATGATAGGCATAGAAGCTCACACATTGCGGTATTATGAAAGGCTGGGGCTGGTACAGCCAGAACGTTCAAGTGGCAATATCCGTCTCTATTCGGAGGAAGAAGTTGACCGCTTGCGCTATATTAAGGCTCTGATGAGCGATTGTGGCGTTAATTTGGCTGGGGTAGAGGTGGCGTTGAGATTGATGCAGCAAATGAAAGAGATGCAACAGCAACTTGAGGAAATGGAGAGGAAATTTAGTAAAGTTGCCGAATCTGAAATAGAGGACATGATAGAGGACATAATAGAAGACGCAGAATGGAAGGAGATATAGAAGCATTTGACAATTCGTCTGTCATTCTGAGCAAAGCGAAGAATCTAGACCCCTCCCCTTCGTTTCATTCAGGGTCAGGGTGACCAGATAGACAATTAGGAGGTGTAGAAATTTGAGACCGGAGAGATTTACTGAGCAGGCACAAGAGGTTTTAGCAGCCTCACAAGAGCTACTTCGCCGCTATCGACATAACCAGTGGGATGTGGAGCATATTCTATTGGCTTTGCTGGAGCAGGAGAAGGGGGTAACCAGGGACATATTACAGATGTTAGGTGTGGATGTCGAAGCGGTAAAGCAGCGGGTAGAATCGACGCTTGAGAGTTTTCCCAAAGTAGCTTACGAGGCGGGGCAAATTTATGCTACTCCGCGTATTTCCGCTCTTCTCGAAAATGCCAACAAGGAAGCCGATAGGCTCAAGGATGAGTTTGTCAGTACCGAGCATTTGCTCATTGCTATTGCCGGGGAAAACAAAGGTGAAGCCGCAACAATTCTAGCTGAGTCCGGCGTTAACCAGGAAAAGATTTATCAAGCCTTGCAGAAAATTCGTGGTGGGCATCGGGTTACCGACCGCCAAGCGGAAAGCAAATACCGTTCCCTGGAAAAATATGGGCATGACCTCACGGAGTTAGCCCGTGAGGGCAAACTCGACCCTGTAATCGGGAGAGAAAACGAAATCAAACGTGTGACGCAAATACTATCGCGGCGCACCAAGAACAATCCTGTGATTATCGGCGACGCCGGCGTAGGCAAGACGGCTATTGCCGAGGGATTAGCTCAGAAGATTGCCGCTGAAGATGTTCCCGATTCCCTGAAGGGGAAAAAGGTGGTGGCTTTGGATATGGGGGCACTGGTAGCGGGAAGCAAATTCCGTGGGGAGTTTGAGGAAAGGTTGAAGGCGGTTCTAGATGAAGTGCGGCAGGCGGCCGGTGAAGTTATTATGTTCGTCGATGAGCTTCACACCGTGGTAGGAGCCGGAGCTGCCGAAGGAGCAGTCGATGCCAGTAATATGCTGAAGCCCGCACTGGCTCGTGGTGAGATTCAATGTATCGGGGCTACTACACTAGACGAGTATAGAAAGCGTATTGAAAAAGATAAGGCTCTGGAGAGACGTTTCAGCCCTGTTTATCTCGGTGAACCCAGCGTAGAAGCTACCATAGAGATGCTCCGCGGACTTCGTCCCAGATACGAAGCACACCACAAAATAAAAATCAAGGATTCCGCCCTGGTAGCTGCTGCCAAGCTGAGCCAGAGATATATATCGGAAAGATTCTTGCCTGATAAGGCAATTGACTTGATCGATGAAGCAGCCAGCAAGCTACGCATCGATAGAGAAAGCGCTCCTAAGGAAGTTAAAACACTGGACCAGAAGATGAAGCACCTGATTGATGAAGAGGAGGCGGCTTCGCAGCGAGGGGACTACCAGAAAGCCGCCGAATTGAAGGCGGAAAGGTTGCACTTGGAGCAAGAGTACAACCAGGCTAAACTTGGGTGGCAAAAAGAGAAGAAAATCGACAGTGTAGTAGATGAGGAAGATATCGCCGGACTGGTTGCCCAGTGGACGGGCATACCCGTTTCCCGGATGATGGAAACGGAAACCGATAAATTGGTTCACATGGAGGAAAGGATTCACCAGAGGATAGTGGATCAGGAAGAGGCAGTGGCTGCTGTCTCCGAGGCCATCAAGCGAGGCCGGGCCGGGCTCAAGGACCCCAAGCGCCCTATTGGCAGCTTCGTCTTCCTCGGCCCTACCGGCGTGGGGAAAACGGAGTTGGCTCGTGCTTTAGCCGAGTTCCTCTTCGACGACGAAGAGACCATGATAAGACTGGACATGTCGGAATATATGGAAAAACACACCGTATCCCGTCTTATCGGGTCGCCACCGGGATATGTGGGGTATGAGGAAGGAGGACAGTTGACCGAGGCAGTACGGCGCCGTCCCTACCGGGTCATCCTGTTCGACGAGGTAGAAAAAGCTCATCCCGACGTTTTCAACATACTATTGCAGATGCTGGAAGACGGCAGGCTTACCGACGGGCATGGCCGGACTGTGGACTTCAAAAACACAGTGGTAATCATGACCAGTAACCTGGGCACAGAGGAATATCAGCGTGGGGGTATCGGCTTTTCCCGCAAAGAGGAAGGCGACGAGCAAAGAATGAAAAGCGCTATAGAAAGCGCCTTAAAGAAAACCTTCCGTCCTGAGTTGCTCAACAGGATAGACGACGTCATTATATTCCATCCTCTAACTGAGGAGCACTTGAAGAGCATCGTCGACCTGCTTATCCGTGAGGTAGAACGGAGGTTGGCTGAGCGGAGTATTAAGCTTGAAGTCAATGGGAAAGCCAAAGCCTGGTTAGCTCAGAAAGGCTACGATCCTGTATACGGAGCCCGACCCTTACGCCGGGCTATTCAGAGGTATGTAGAAAATCCCATATCGACAAAGATATTGCAGGGCGAGTTCAAAGAAGGAGACACCATAGCTATTGGCTTGAAGGAAGATAACCTGAGCTTCGCTGCTCGGAAAACTGCTAGGGCAAAAACGAAAACGAAAACAAAAACATGAATAAACTCCGATTTCATCGGAGCAGCTCGCTCTCCCCCAGAACCTTTTTCCTTTGCCACTCTGAGCCCTCAGCGTCCTGTCATTTCCTTGACCTAGTTCAGATAGGTGGGTGGTACTTTATATGTTTGTAATGTTGGCGATAACCTCCTGTGTCATTGCGAGCCCCTCTTTTTTCGTCATTGCGAGCGAAGCGCGGCAATCTATTAGCCCCACCGAGATTGCTTCGGCTGGCTTCGCCAGCCTCGCAACGACAGAAAAGAAATACCACTCAGGTACTGAACGAGGACATCCCTTTGACGCCTGTAAATAAAGCTGATAAGCTAAGCCCCGATGCATCGGAGAAAGGAGACCTGAGTATGCCCGCTAAAGTGGATATGGATAAAATCGTTTCTCTCTGTAAGCGGAGGGGGCTTATCTTTCCCAGCAGTGAAATATATGGCGGTTTAGCTAGCTGCTGGGATTATGGCCCTATGGGGGTGGAGCTTAAGCGCAATGTTAGAGATGCCTGGTGGAAGACAATAGTCCATGAGCGGGCTGATGTAGTAGGTCTGGACACATCGATAATGATGCACCCGGGAGTCTGGGCAGCTAGCGGCCATATTGATAGCTTCACAGACCCCCTGGTAGAGTGTAAGTCTTGTCACCTGAGGTGGCGCGCTACCGAAATGAAGGGCGAGCGATGTCCCAAATGCGGTGGCGAGTTAACCGAGCCTCGCATGTTCAACCTGATGTTTAAAACTTCTATGGGTCCTGTGGAGGAGGAGGCAAGCACAGTTTACCTCCGCCCCGAAACTGCCCAGGGCATATTCGTTAACTTTGATAATGTAATCACCACTACCCGGAAAAAGTTGCCTCTGGGCATCGCCCAGATAGGCAAATCTTTCCGTAATGAAATCACCCCCGGCAACTTCGTATTCAGGACCAGGGAGTTTGAGCACATGGAGCTGGAGTACTTCGTTAAACCCGGGACTGACGAAAAGTGGCTTGATTACTGGGTCAAGGGGAGGTTTGACTGGTATGTCAAACTGGGTATCAGGAAAGAAAATCTTCGCCTGCGCCAGCACGGCAAAGATGAGCTGGCCCACTATGCCCGGGACTGCTATGACGTCGAGTATCTATTTCCTATGGGCTGGTCGGAGCTGGAGGGCATAGCCAACAGGGGCGATTTCGACCTTATTCAGCATGCCAAGCATAGCGGCAGAGAGCTCAGTTACTATGATACTGAGGCTGGTGAGAAGTACGTTCCCTATGTTATTGAGCCTTCGGCTGGCGTTGACCGCTCTGTTCTGGCTTTCCTCATTGATGCCTATGATGAAGAGGAAGTCGAAGGAGAAAAGAGAACACTTCTACACCTGCACCGTTCTCTGGCTCCTATTAAGGTAGCTGTTTTGCCCTTAAGCAGGAATGAAAAGTTGACCCCTCTGGCTAAAGAGGTTTTCAACAAATTGTGTCCGAATTTCGTGACCGATTACGATGATTCACAGAGCATAGGACGGAGATACAGGCGGCAGGATGAAATCGGCACCCCGTTCTGCGTTACCATAGATTTCGAGTCTCTAGAGGATAAGCAGGTTACCATTCGGGAGAGGGACAGCCTGGCGCAAATTCGGGTGCCCATAGAGGAATTAGAGAAAAACTTAGAAGCCAAACTCGAAGGTGAGGCTTTCGACGCCTCGCCACTATGGGCCACCAGAGATAAGTAAGAATTCTGCACTTTGCTGTGCCTCGTCATATAGGACCTGTCTATAGAATAAGCATAGAAAATAGGTATAAAAATAGATGTTACCTACTAATTCTGGACAGCACTATATCGGCTCTACAGAAAAGGCTTTAAGACAGTAGTCACCCCTTTAACAAAATATCATAGCCATTTTCCAGCAGATGTGGGGCAAGGATTTTCCCTTGAATTTTTTACTTTGACTGGTTGCCAAAAACACAGTATATTTTTAATAATCAATACAATAATATAAAAGGCAATGTTAGATGAAGAACATGGAACTAGGTCATCTTAATATTCCAAAACCTGAATTAGAGAGATTCTCGTTCACGCACGATATTCAAACACGCTTATATCTACAATATTCTGGATTAATTGAAAGCACGGATATTGGAAAACGGGTATTGAGTGCATTGGAGTCCGATCCTAGGGTTATAAATCTAAAAGGTCACATTATTTCCAAAGGTTCAAGTGCATTAAGATTTGAACCTAAAGTTCTTGCTATGTGGTTTTTATGGGCAATAAACGAATTTGGTCAAGAAGTAGCAGAGGAGCACCTTAATACTTTCTTAGATTCTAGCGATATTCCAATCATTAACACCTTATGGGTATTGGGTGTTGAAGTTGACGAGTCAATCCAGTTAACAAATGGTCTTTGTATAACGCCCATCTCAGAAATGCCAGATTCACGTGAGAAAGAGTATTACCTAAAACATAGTTTTGATGCTACTGGACATCAACAACCAAAGCCCAAAGCAGCAATTACGTATTTAACAAAAATCACAAGATCTCACAAAGGCGACGAAGATCCTTCATATACCTTTGAAAGAGACAAGGATTTTGGGGAATCTTCAAAATTACTTTATGACGCATCCCTCGCTTTGAACGCAATTGAAAATACTTCGTGTATTCCATATTTTCCAACCGCGTACACTTTACCACAAATGCCTATCGGGCTATTCGGGGGATCAGGAGGAGGGGCTCCTCTACATGATGTAATTGGGCATAAAATAACTAAAATCACCATAGAACATACAGACGAAATTAACACTGTTTTATCTTCATTATTGGCTATGCCTGACAAGGAAAAGGCGCGGTATAGTCGTGTGCTTTCACGTCTTTCTCAATCTAAACGAAGAGAACAGATTGAAGATAAAATACTAGATCTAGGTATTGCTCTAGAGATGGCATTACTTGATGACAATAAAAATAATCAACAACTTTCACTAACTTTTCGGCTTCGTGGAAGCTGGCTAATTTCTGCTGATGAGAATGAGCGCCTATCGATATACCATGAACTTCGAGATATTTATAACTATCGAAGCCAAGTGGCTCATAGTGGTGTGTTATGTGGAAACGATGCAGAAAAAATTAACGCTGTTAGAGAGTCTTTTCCGAATTTTGCGCTGATTGCAGAGCGCATCGTCAGAAAACTAATTTGCGAGGAAAGACCAGATTGGTCGAAATTGTTACTAGGAATCATCTAACAAGTCACTCCAGCCGACAAAAACTTATGGTTTTTGCGGCTGAGCTCAGACGTTAGACCAAAATATAATAGCTTGAGAGGAATAGCAATGAAGCGCTCAACATTAGAGTTGCTATGTTGTCCTGGTTGTCAAACTGAACTTACACTTCGCGATGAATCAAGTAATTCAAGTGGGAATGAGGGGGAGTTGTTTTGCTCGCACTGTGAAAGAAGCTATATCATTAAAAACGGCATTGTTCACTTTGTCGATTTAGAGGAACTGGAGGGTCTTAACCAGCGGTTCGCTCAATTCTATAATAGATTTTCACGCTTCGAAACCGTTATTGATAGGTTGTCGTTTTTGCCTATGGGTGGAGAACGTAAGGCCCGCACAGAGATTTTGAACAGATTGGAACTAAACAATGGACGAGTTCTGGAGGTTTCGATAGGGTCTGGTGGTAATCTTCCTTACCTATTCGAGTCTCCGAAAGTGGGTGACATATACGGCATGGACATCTCAATGGCGCAGCTGACTAATTGTCACAGGTTGGTCACAACCCAAGGATGGCCAGTAGAGCTTTTCTTGGGGAAGGCAGAAGAGTTGCCTTTTAAATCAGACTCATTTGACAGTGTTTTTCACATTGGTGGGATCAACTTTTTTTCTGAAAAGAAGAAGGCAATTGACGAGATGATCCGTGTTGCCCGACCAGGAAGTAAAATAGTAATTGCCGATGAATCGGAACAGGTAGCCCGAACCGTGGCTCGTTTCCTCCGTTTGTCGCGTTCAACTCAGGATAATAAAGTAGATACCTCCGTTCCTGTTCATCTGGTTCCAGAAACAATGAAAGAGATACTTGTAGACGGTATTTGGAAAATGCATGGTCAGTATCACGGGTATTGTCTGGAATTCAGAAAACCGGGATGAGGAGATAGTCAAGTTAATTCTACTTGAGCAACTTAAACTCTGCCACGTCCACCAGGCCTAAATCGGTCAGCCTGAGTTCGGGAATCACAGGCAAAGCCAGGAAGGAGAGGAGAGCAAAGGGTGCTGGGGGCAAGTTGCCCAGACTGGCGGCAGTCTTCTCTACTATTTCGTGCTGGGACGCGACTACGTCCAGCGGCTCAGGGGAAAGCAGGCCGGCGATGGGCAAGGGCAAGGAAGCGAGAATTTCCAGGTTGGCGCAAACAACCAGCCCGCCCTGTAATCTATTAATTTCCTCAATTGCCTTGAGGATATCGAAGTCATTGGTACCCACCGCTATTATGTTATGGGAGTCGTGAGCCACTGACGAGGCTAATGCTCCCTTCTTTAAGCCAAATCCCTTCACTAATCCCAATCCAATATTGCCGCTAGCTTTGTGCCTTTCCACCACCACCAGCTTCAGAATATCTCTTTTTACTTCGGGCATCACCGCCCCATCCACGACTCTTATCTTTTCCATCGCCTTCCTGGTGATTATCTGTCCGGGGATTATTTCGATAACTGGATAGGTCTCATCGGCAGCGGCTATTTTAAGCGATTTCCTCGTAGGAGGCTTAATGCGTACCGTGTCTCTTAGCTCCAGAGTGACAGGTGGCAAGGGGAATAAGGGCTTGCCTTGCCTTGCCACCAGCTTTCCCTGGTAGAACACCATGTCTATCTCTAATTTAGCCAGGTCGGTGATGGTTATAAGATTGGCTATATAACCCGGGCCAATGCCTCCTCTATCATAAAGTCTGAAATACTCGGCAGCGTTAATCGTTGCCATCTGGATTGCCCGGACCGGCTCCAGACCTCTGCCAATAGCCTTTCGTACCACAGCGTCAATATCGCCTTCCCAAAGTAAATCAGAGCAACTAAGGTCATCCACTACAAAGAAGCATCTTTTATAAGTATTATCGGTAACCAGAGGCAGAAGGGCGTCCAGGTTCCTCTCTGAAGAGCCCTCTCGTATCATGAGGTACATACCCCGGCGTAACTTCTCCTTTCCCTCTTCCAGGGTTGTGGATTCGTGGTCAGAAAGAATGCCAGCGGACAAGTAGGCATTCAGCTCCTTGCCAGCGAGTCCCGGAGCGTGTCCATCGATAACCTTGCCCTTAGAGGCGCTGATTTTCTTCAAAACCTCTTCATCTCCAGTGACTACGCCGGGAAAGTTCATCATCTCTCCTAAGCCGATTATCTTAGGGTGAGCTAGAATTCTCTTTACTTCCTTAGAGCTGATTCGGGCGCCTGATGTCTCCAGGTGGGTTGCTGGCACGCATGAAGGGGCCATGAATAGCATATCCAGTGGGAGCTTTCGCGCCAAATCCGTGACGAACTTTATTCCTTCAAATCCACAAACGTTGGCGATTTCATGTAAGTCAGTGACCACGGCCAGAGTGCCTCTGGGGACCACGGCTTGAGCGTACCTTGCCGGGTGAAGCATAGAGCTTTCTATATGCGTATGTCCGTTAATCAGCCCGGGAGCTAAAAGCCTGCCTTGTAAATCGACAATTTCCCTGGCTTTACCATAATCTCCTATGCCGGCAATCCTATCGCCATAGATAGCCACGTCGGCTTGCTCTATTTCTCCAATAAAGGTATTTACTATCCGGGCATTTTTCAGGAGCAAATCAGCCGGTATTTCCCCCCGGGCCACGGAAATAAGCTCCTTTAAATTCATCTCCTAATCCTCCAGGGCATAAATATCGGGCAAATTGCGGAACCTCTGATCGAAGTCCAGTCCATATCCCACGACAAATTTATTGGGCAGGGATAAGCCAAGATAGTCAATGGATACCGGGACTTTACGCCGAGACGGCTTGTCTGTTAGGGCACAGAGCTTCAGCGAAGCGGGCTTCTTCTTCTGTAAGTAATCGAATAAAAAGGAGGTGGTAATTCCAGTATCCACGATATCCTCAATCACCAGAACATCTCTGCCTTTTATAGGCGTCTTGATCCCTTGAACTACTCTAACTTTGCCCGAACTCTCCCTGGCAGCGCCGTAGCTGGAGAGCCTGACAAAATCAAGCTCCAGGGGTAAATCGAGCTGGCGAATGAGGTCAGCCATGAACACAAAGGACCCTTTAAGGACGCCAATAAGCAAAGGCTGCTTCCCTTGATAATCTCTCTTGATTTGAGAAGCCAGCCTGTCTACGGCTTTAGCTATCTCGCCACGGCTGATAAGAATTTTGAGTTGCGGCTGAAAGACCATTACATCGTTCCCAAACTAGTTACTATGATAGCATAATTGCATCTGGTTACGGGGTCTTGATCTGGTTCAGATAAATGGGTGACAGTTTATATGTTTGTAACGTTGGGTAATAACCTCCCGTGTCATTGCGAGCCCCGACTTGTCGGGGCGTGGCAATCTATATCCCCTCCACCGAGATTGCTTCGTCGCCTTCGGTTCCTCGCAATGACAAAAAAGAGGGGCACCAATTATATTAACGAGCACGGATGCTGGACTTTTCCCGTGCCCTGTTGTATACTTAAGCGAGAGATTAAGATGCGGTCCAGCCTTATCGGGAAGATTGAAAAAGCAAAAAGGTATGCTCAAGAACCGGGTCGTGTCACCTTCTCAGGTTTAACTGCTGTTTTCCATGGTGAAAACGATGACCACGAGCTAAGCTATGCCAATGGAAAATGGCATTGTACCTGCCGTTTCTTTTCTCAATGGGAGACATGTAGCCACATCATGGCACTCCAGGGAATTCTAGGCAATATGTTACCCAGGGAAGCCCTTGCCTCTCCTATGGAAGCTGAAACTCAGCCCCTCGAGAAATAATCTAACGCTTCCGCCACGACAAACAGAGAGCCGGTAACGCAGATAACATCCGTCTTGTCTGCCAGGGATAAAGCTCGGGATATAGCTTCTCTTACATTTTCTCCGGTTTCAGGCTCGATGCCTCGCTTGCTGAACTCGGCAGCCAGGGTTGAAAGAGGGGCAGCACGTGAATGTGCTGTCCATGTAACTATAACTTGAGGTGAGAGGGAAACCAGCTCGTTTATTATTCCCGGTATGTCTTTGTCACAGGATGTCCCGAAAACCAGGAAAATCCGTTTGTGGGCGAAGTATGCTTTGATATTGCTCACCAACCTTTTCATTGACGCCACGTTATGGGCTCCATCAACCAAGACTGTAGGGTGCTGCTGCAGAATGTGGAATCGGCCGGGCCACTTTACTCGGGCCAGCCCTTGAGCAATATCGGCGGCTGAGATGGCAAAGCCCTCGGAAGCCAGGATTTCTAAAGCGGCTACGGCAGTGGCCGCATTCTCAAGCTGGAAGTCGCCTAAAAGGGGAATGCTGACTTGATAGTTACTTATTCTACCCTCGATCGCCAGCGATTGATGATGGAGGTCACCACTTATCTTGTGCCAAGTGATATCCTTGCCCACCTGAACTACCTTCGCTTCCTTCTCACGGCAAATATCGGTGATTACCGGAGCCGCCTCTGCTGGCTGGGGGGAAATCACCACCCAGCAGCCGGGTTTGATAATGCCTGCTTTTTCCCGGGCTATTTCCTCCAGGCTATTACCTAAAATCTGAGTATGGTCCAGGCTGATAGGGGTAATAATGCAGACTATGGGCCTGGCTACATTAGTAGCGTCAAGCCTGCCACCTAGACCTACTTCCAGCACTTGAAAGTCCACCCGCTTTTTCTTGAAATAAGCAAATGCCAGCGCAGTCAATGCCTCAAAATAAGTCAGTTGCCTGAAGGTAGTATCTTGCTTCATGGATTCAATAAAGGGCTTGATCTCATCCATGGCAGCGGCAAAATCAGCTTCAGAAATCAAACTGCCATCCACGCTAATACGCTCCCTTAGAGTATGAAGGTGGGGGGAGGTGTATAGCCCTGTTTTATATCCTGAATCGCTCAAGACCTGTGCAATCATAACCGCTACACTCCCTTTCCCCTTGGTGCCGGCGATATGAATCGTCTTGGCTGCCAGTTGAGGGTCGCTCATACGGTTTAATAGCTCTTCTACGTGGCTTAAGCTATAACCAGGCTGGGCATAAGTTATGCCCGGAATCTGCTCATAATTAACAAAACTATTGAGATACTCTTCTGCTTGGCTGTAATTCAATTCCTGGCCTCGATATCCAGCAATTATACTATTTACGCATCACTCCTTGCTCAGCCTGTGATAAAATCTTAGGATATTATTTGGGAGAAAAGCGCAAGCAAAAAATCAAGTGAAGATCACGCTTAAACCTTTAGGTAGTATAGCTGACGAAATAATGGAGGAGCTTAGGGATAGGGTTGGCGGTATTTTCCATTGTCCAGTAGAAATAAAAGCGGGTTTTAGCGATTTAGCCCAGGCCTGTAATCAGGAGAGGAAGCAATACTTTTCCTCAAAATTGCTAGCCTCTCTTGAAAAGTCGGAAAGAGGTGAAAGGGTTGTAGGCATAGCCGATGTTGATCTTTACGTCCCAAGGCTTAACTTCGTATTTGGCGAAGCCGATATAGTCTCGGGAACAGCAATTGTATCCCTGTGCCGACTGAGGCAAGAATATTACGGATTGGCTCCAGACGAAGCCTTATTTCTGGAAAGAGCCACCAAAGAGATAGTGCATGAACTGGGTCATACCTTCGGCCTGGGACATTGCCCCAATAACAAGTGTGTCATGCACTTTTCCAACAGCCTGGCCGACACCGACTTGAAGGAGGCGAGTTTTTGTAGTAGCTGTCGCCCCAAGATAATTTTTTGATATAGCTCAGGAATTTGATATACTTGGTAAATTCACAGGTAAACTGTCCAACAGCAAGGTGCGGGGCATTATTGAAGGGGTTGACGGGTACTGGACTGCGATTTGGCTCTGCTAATATATCCGGGTCATACTGCCCAAGAGGAAATTCTGATAGAAGGAGATTAGAGCATGCAAAAAGAAATAGTTGTCGTCAGTGGTGCCAGGACAGCAATTGGCTCCTTCGGTGGTTCTTTAAAAGATATACCTGTTGTTGCGCTGGGTGCTGCGGTGATCCAGGAGGTGCTTAAGCGAGCAGGACTAAGGCCGAAGTCCAGTGAGGAATTACTCGGTTATGGCCCTGATGCACTTAAGTCTGATGGAATAATAGAGCTGGAGAAAAAGCACTATGCTTACGATTCCTCTTTGCGTCCTGTTCAGGTTGACGAAGTCATTATGGGGAATGTCCTTCAAGGAGGACAGGGACAAAACACAGCTCGCCAGGCCTCCATCTATGCCGGTGTTCCTAAAGAGACCCCAGCCTTTACAGTGAATAAGATTTGTGCCTCAGGTTTAAAAGCTATTACTTTGGGAGCAGAAGCCATAGTAGCGGGTGAGGCCGATGTTGTGGTCGCTGGAGGCATGGAATGCATGAGCCACACCCCTTACGTTCTCCCCAAGGCCCGCTGGGGCTATCGCATGGATGTTGGAGCCAGGGGAGAGCTTATAGACCTCATGGTCTATGACGGAGTGTGGGAAATCTTCTACGGCTATCATATGGGGAATACCGCAGAGGAAATCACCAATAGATATGGCTTCACTCGCCAACAGCAGGATGAGATAGGCTATCTTAGCCATATGCGGGCGCGCAAAGCCATAGCGGAGGGTGTATTTAAGGATGAGATAGTTCCCTTTCCTGTCCCGCAGAGAAAAGGAGAGCCCGTTGTTTTTGATACTGATGAGCGGCCTATGGACACTTCCATGGAGAAAATGGCTAAGCTACCCCCCGCATTCCGAAAAGACGGAACAGTCACTGCCGGTAACTCTTCGGGGATTAATGACGCAGCGGCCGCCGTAGTGCTTATGTCCGGAGATAAAGCTAGGGAATTGGGGCTCAAACCTATGGCAATCCTTAGAGCCTGGGCTTCAGGCGCGACCGACCCCAAATACATGGGATTAGGTCCTATACCGGCGGTAAGAAAAGTGCTCAAAAAGACGGGGCTTGGCAATAAAGATTTTGATGTTATTGAGCTCAACGAAGCCTTTGCTGCTCAGACACTGGGTTGCCTGAAAGAACTTGGTTGGGATTTCGACCACATTAACCCTCATGGGAGTGGCATATCTATGGGGCATCCTGTTGGCTGCACCGGAGCGAGAATAGCAGTCACCATCATCTACGATATGATGCATAGAAATCTGCATCGTGGTCTGGAAACCATGTGTATCGGTGGTGGGCAGGGAATGGCAGCCGTGTGGGAAAGGCCCTGAAATTGTACGAGAGGTCTGGTGTCAATATTACCATCTACAGTCGGAGCCCTTCTTAAGTCCCGGGCCTATCCCCACAAGCCACAAAAGATAGAACTGGTCCAGACCCAGATGTCCTTTATTCTCCTCACCGGCGAATATGTCTACAAGATTAAAAAGCCGGTCAATCTGGGTTATCTGGATTACACTACTTTGGAGAAACGCCATTTCTTCTGCCAACAAGAACTGGAGCTAAACAGACGACTTTGTCCCGGTGCTTATTTAGCCGTGGTACCGATAACAATGTCATTGCGAGGAGCGAAGCGACGAAGCAATCTACTTTGCATCGAAGGGCGAGGCAAGGCGATAGAATATGCCGTCAAAATGAAGCAGTTGCCTCAGGACCGCATGATGGACGTACTTTTGCCCCGGGGTCAGGTAACTCTGGAAATGGTGGCGAAGGTGGCTGAAAAGCTAGTGAACTTTCACCAAAAAGCCGAGACAAATCAAGAAATTGCCGCCTTCGGCAGATTGGATGTTATACGCCAGAATACCAATGAGAACTTCGCTCAAACCGAGAAATATATTGGAACTTCCATCACCGCCGAGCAATATCGGCACCTTAAGAATTACACTGATGACTTCGTTGACAGTAACGCTAGCCTGTTCGATAAACGGGTAGGAGAAGGGAAAATAAGGGATTGCCATGGCGACCTTCATGCCGCCCACGTTTGCTTCACTGACGATACCCGCCTGCCGAGCCCTGGCGGGCAGGTCTGCATTTACGACTGCATTGAATTTAATGACAGATTTCGATATTCCGACGTGGCCTCGGAGGTCGCCTTTCTGGCGATGGACTTGGACCGCTATCAGCAGGCTGGGCTTTCCCGGCATCTGGTAGATACCTATGTGGGGCTGGGTCATGACGAAGAGCTCCTTAAATTGCTCGACTTCTACAAATGCTACCGGGCTTACGTCAGGGGCAAGGTGGAAAGCTTTAAGCTCGACGACCCCTACATCCCCGAAGAGGAGAAGACCAAGGTGTTGACTGCCGCCCGGAGCTATTTCCAGCTTGCCGAATCGTACGTATGATATGTAGTTGCCCGGGCAGCCAGTGCCACTGAAACCAGCACCAGCAAGCTTGCTATGGCCCCTTCTCCGCCCCATTCGTCATTGCGAGGCATGATAGTGCCGAAGAAGTCTTTTCCCCTCTGTCATTGCGAGGAGCGTAGCGACGAAGCAATCTCGTGGAGCCAAAGAGATAGCCACGCTCCGCTCGCAATGACAAAAGACGTGGGGGCGCGCAATGATGCCTCTCTTTGTCTTTGCGAGGAGTGTAGCGACGAAGCAATCTTGTGGAGTCAATGAGATTGCCACGCTCCCGCCTGCCAAGCCTTGGCGGGCAGGTCGCTCGCAATGACAAAAGAGGTGGGGGGCTCGCAACGACAATATAACCGTACCTCCGCCCTTAAGGGCGGAGGTACGGGGGAAAGCTCACCTCAGCGTCCAGCCGCCGACATCGCACTGCCCGGCGTTGTTGTCTCCCACGGTGACCACGGTACCATCGGACTTAACCCCCACCGTGTGCCTGTAGCCTGCGGAGACCTGAGTGGTGTCCGTCCAGCCGCCGATAGCACACTGGTCGTAGTAGTTGTCTCCCACGGCGACCACGGTGCCGTCGGACTCGAGCCCCACCGTGTGATACCAGCTTGCGGTGACCTGGGTGATGTTCTCCCAGCCGCTGACATTCCACTGCCCGGATCCAGTGTTGTTCTTTCCCACGGCGACCACGGTGCCGTCGGACTTAACCCCCACTGTATGATACCCGCCTGCGGCGACCATGGGGGTGATACTGAAGTTAGCCATGATGGAATAGTTATCGTCCATGGTGATGGTGGTTATTGCGGCGTTGACATTGTCAATGGTACTTACATTGCCGGTCCATTCCACAAACTCATAGTATTCGTTGGGTTGGGCGACAAGGTCGACTGTTGTGTTAGTGGCATAGGCAAAAGTCCCCTCACCGGGTTCGGTTACCGAGCCGCCTTCGGTGCTGGAGATGGTGAGGCTGCGCCAACCCTCTTCCAGTTCGAAGTTGGCGGTGATGGAGTAGGAGTTGCTCATAGTGATGTTGGTCGAGGCATCATGAACATCGGTGATGGTACCCCCACCGCCAGTCCAATTGGCAAAGCGGTAGCCTTCATCGGCTTCTGCCACCAGGTAGACCACCATTCCCTGGATAGGTACGAGTCACCTCTCCAGGGGTGGTTACCGACCCTCCAGCGGTGCTGGCGGTAGTGAGGGCATAAGATTCACCACTATCACCACCGCCGCTGCCGCTGCCACCGCCGCCACTACAGCCTACCATCCCGGCAATTAAGGCTACCGTAATCAAAAAGATGCTCAATCTTGCCATGTAGCGGCGTCTCCTCGAACTAACTATTATCTTCATACCCCATCTCCTTGATGCACACACTTGCCCACCAACCCTATATTCGCCTTATAGTGTTATGGTACCATTATTGAAGGAATTGTCAATAGTTTTTTGCGCTGTGTCCAAGACGTACTATAGAGTTAAGGAGCAACGATATATCTTTTGATGCAACCGGGTAGTATTTCAGGCTAATGGGGCGATTTCGCCCTCACCTTAATCCTCTCCCGTTAAGGGAGAGGAATTTCAGCTTCAGGTGTACTGTGGATCTCTACCTCGCCGCCTCGCTGCCCATACTGCCACTGTCACTGAAACTAGCACCAGCAAGCCCACTATGGCCGCCTTATCATGTGTAGTAGCGTTTACAGCCACGGTGCTCATGACCACGGCGGGCGCTAGCCCACCCCTCACTATTGGCTTCAGTCTGGGATGCTCGGTTATAAACTCGGCTATTGGTGGGCTGACCCTGTAATAAAGGTCTACTAGAGCTTGTCCCGGTGAGTTGTTCAGCAGGTATCGATCTCTGAACTCACGCAAATTTTCTATTTCCTCGGCCATGGGGGTGCCGTAGGCTGCGGTGGCGATGAAACAGAACCCAGGCCCACTAAAATTAGCTATGATGGAGTAGGAGTTGTCCATGGTGATGGTGGTCGAGGCCGAGTAGACATCGGCGATGGTGTCCACATCGCCAGCCCACCTCAGAAACTGGCAGCCTTCGTCGGGCTCAGCCACGAGGCTGACATCGGCGCCGAGGGGACACAAGAATGTCCCTTCATCGAGAGTGGTTACCGAGCCGCCTCTGGTGCTGGATATCATCAATAGCGCCTTGGGCTCGGGATGCGGTGACTCAAAATTGGCAGTGATGGAGTAGGAGCTGTTCATGGCGATGGTGGTCTCGGCAGCATAAACATCGGCTATAGTACTTACATCGCCAGTCCACTTCACAAACTGGTAACCTTCGTCGGGCTCAGCGACAAGGTTGACTGTCGTGTTAGCGGCATGGATAGAAATCCCCTCGCCTGGGATGGTTACTTCACCGCCTTCGGTGCTGGAGATGGTGAGGCTATACCAACCCTCTTCCAGTTCGAAGTTGGCGGTGATGGAGTAGGGATCATTCATGGTGATGTTGGTCGAGGCAGCCTCGGGATTGTCGATTTCATCTACATCGCCAGTCCATTCTACGAAGTGGTAGTGGTTGCCAACATCAGCTTGAGCAACAAGGCTGACATTCGTGCTAGCAGGATAGACGAAAGTCTCTTCGCCGGGGATGGTTACTTCACCGCCTTCGTTGCTGGAGGTGGTGAGGCTATACCACCCTGGGTCTAGTTCAAAGTTGGCGGTGATTTTGTATTTGCCGTTCATGGTGATGTTGGTCGAGGCAGCCTCGGGATTGTCGATTCCACCTACATCGCCAGTCCATTCTACAAAGTGGTAGTGTTCGTCAGGCACAGCGGAAAGGTCGACCACTTCCTCGGCATCGTAGATAAACATCCCCTCGTCGGGGATGGTTACCGAGCCGCCAGGAGTGCTGGAGGTGGTGAGGCTATATTGACCCTCCGGGGGCTCAACAGCGATACTAAGCTCATCAATAATGTGCCCTGCCTTGCAGATGACCGCGCAGTCTTCGGAGCCAGCAAAAACTAGCCCCACGAACTCTCCATCTTTATCCACGGCGGAGCCTGAATCACCTGGCGCCGCGAAGGACCAATTCTCTTGAGTTACCACAATCTGGTCCACGAAATAAGCTGATTGGTCGCCATACTGAACCACGACAGAGACATTGGTGTAAATCACCTTGCCGGTGGTTACTCCGGTCGTCCGCCCGGATTTTCGTACAATGTCTCCCTTGGAGACCTCGGTCCACCCTTCAACCCAGTAATTACCTCCTTCATCAAACTGCTCGCCATAAGACGCATCAACACCACCATCAATACTGCCTATAGCAGCATCGGCGTAGTTGTACACCGGTTTATCGAGGGTGCTGAAAATAATTGGGATGTAACTCTCCAGCGCCCCGACCTGATTGGCTGATGTTCCCCCGTCGCCACTTCCGGGCTGGATGATGCGTGTTCCTGTGGCGAGAAACCCACCTGTCTCCGGATTCATAGCGATAACATGGGCGTTGGACAAAATCTTGTCGTCGTAGGTGACCATGCTCAGGGTGCCGGCATAATGCAGGTTCGGGATGTAGGCTGATAGGCTTGTCCCGCCGACCAGAGGTCTGACCTCTTCTTGCCTCTCCTCGTTAACATCGGTTATGGGCTCTGCTACCTGGGTAGAAAGTGTTTGTATTTTCCCGGTAACCTCCGTCCGCACAGCGTAGCCTTTAAAGGAGCACGGCACTCTTTGCTTCGTCTGTTCATCCTCGACAAGGACTATGACTTCGCCCTCAGCTTCTGAATGAGTGATGCCAGCAAAGCCAGCTCCAGCCAGGGGCAAAAGTTCTTGTTCCAGGGCCTTTCTGGCCTCCGTCAATGACTTTCCGAGACCAGGATTTTCACCGGTCGAAGCAGAGACGGAGATAAAAAGCAGCGCACCAACAAGGACCAGTGCTAAGAACAATAGAGGCTTTTTCTCCTTTTTCATCTTCTGAAACTACTCAGTTATGCCATACTATACTATTAATATACTATGACTCATGTTTTGGAAAGCGTCAATCACCCATTTGTACCGATTATTATATCATCTGCTGCCCATGTAGCACCAAACACAAAACCCCTCCAACGATTGTAGAGGCGTGCGGAGAGATTTACTGGTTTAGTTGACATAATATACTGGTAATGAGTTAATACTGCATTATCGTAATGGGTCGACACTTTTTAGCGTGAAAAATTTACGAGGGTGCTGGGAAGAGGTGATAATGGATTGAAAGGCATCTGCTACCTTATAAGAAGTAGAAGAATAATCTGCACGCTTTAAGGGTAAATGGCTAAAGCTTCTAGCCCTGTGGTCTCAGGAAGGTCGAACATCAGATTCATATTTTGCACCGCCTGTCCGGCCCCTCCCTTGACGAGGTTGTCCAGACAGCTAATAACTATTAATCTGTCTGTCTTAGAATCGACAATGGGATAAATAAGGCAAATGTTGGTTCCCCAGGCATGCTTGGTATGAGGGGGCTTGGTCGTTATTTGAACGAAGGGGGCATGCTTATAAAATTCCTGGTATAGCTGTTTCAAGCTGTCAGCTGTCAGCCGACGGCTATCAGCTAATTTGGCATAGCAGGTGCTCAATATGCCTCTGGTCATTGGCACCAGGTGAGGCACGAAGGTTACCGAGGGAGAAAATGGCGGATTAAGTGTTTTCAATTCCTGTTCCATCTCGGGCAAATGGCGATGTCCTTCAAGGGAGTAGGCAAAGGCGTTCTCGTCGGCCTCGGGATAATGAGTAGTCAAGCTCAGGGTTCTGCCGGCGCCAGAGATGCCTGATTTGCTATCTACCACTATATCGGGATGAATAAGCCCTTCCTTGACTATGGGTGCTAGGGCCAAGATAGCGCTGGTGCTGTAGCAGCCGGGGTTTGCTACCAAAGAGGCTGAGGCAATTTCCTCCCGGTGCAGCTCGGGTAAGCCGAAAACCGCCTCTGTCAATAGCTCAGGCGATGGATGAGTAAATCCATACCATTTGGTATATTCGCCAGCGTTCTTTAACCTGAAGTCAGCACTGGCATCGACAACCTTGATTCCTTGTTTTAGCAAAGATGGTACTACGTCTACACTGCTTTTATGAGGCATTGCTGAGAAGGCGATGTCGATTTTGCTGTCGAGCTCGGCTTTTATTATATAGTCGGTTCCCGCGAAGTTGGGGAAAACATCGCCTAATTTTTGCCCGGCTGCGCTTCTCCCGGTGACAGTGACGAGCTCTACTTGAGGATGTTGGCAAAGTAAGCGAGCCAGTTCAGCACCAACATACCCGGTGACATTTATTATACCTGCTTTTATTCGTGGCATAGTATGTTCCACGCATTATACTACATAATGGGTGATGTCAGGGAAACAATAAACAATCTCTCTTTCCATATGGAGGATACACTTACTGGGCTAGCCCATTAGATTGCATAATAATATATAATATATTGTATGATGCTACATAAGGAAGGAGTTTGGCAGGCATGAGATTTGAGAGCCGCATTGACATTAATGCCCCTGTCGAGAAAGTCTGGGCGTTGATAGACAAGCTTGAAGAATGGCCCAAATGGATGCCGTCCATCAAGAAGATTGAGAGAGTCTCTAAGGAGCCTTTGACAGCAGGCTCACAGCTTTCTGTCACAGCTAAGGTAAGCGGGCTTACGGTTACATTATTGATGACGATCATTGAGTTTGTTCCAGAGCGGACCGTGGTCATGCAAGGAAAAGCGCTGGGTACCCATTTGACACGCTTATACACTCTGGAGCCTGTAAATGGCAAGACCAAGGTTACCATTGGCGGCGAAGTTTCAGGGGCTCTAGCCTGGCTGGCGTGCCGGGGTGGGCAAAGGGTCTCAGTCGAGATTGCCCAGGCAGTGAAAATGAAAGTCGAGGGGTTGGAGTAAATAATGTAGTTGCCCAGTTTATTGGGGTCGTCTCTCTGTTATTGCGAGGAGCGAGATTCCTTGCTTACACTTCGGAACAAGCTCCGCAATCTAGATAGTGAGGCAGCGCGATTGCCAAGCCCCGACAAGTCGGGCTCGTAGTGACAAGAAGCGAAGAACCTGGTGAATCAGGCAACTACGAAAGCCTGCCTTGCTTGGTCTAGCTTCGGATTACTATGCGAATAAAAATGGAAAGTCCCCTTGGTGCAATCCCGCTGAATTGCGTGGATAAGTGCCTGCTGGCTCTTGATAGCATAAATGAGCCTATGCTTATTCACGTAATTCTGAACCTTGAAGGAGAAATAGAGCACGTTAAATTGAATCAAGCGATTTTCTCGGTGCAGCAAGCTTATCCAGTTATGAGAACGATTCTACGCAGCAGAAATCTCAGACTTTTCCGCCAAATACAAGAAGACCTTGGAAAGGGAGTCTTGAGCATCGTAGACCAGGTTCAACTCCAGGATGCGAACTATGAGAGCTATCTCTCCTTCTGGATGAACCAGCCCTTCAATATTAAAAAGGAGTTCCCGGTGAGGGTTCTTCTCTTAAAGAAAACCGAGCGTGAATCCTTGCTGGTTTTCACCTTTCATCACTCTGCTGCAGACGGACTCCGCGCTCTTCTTTTTGTAAGGAAAGTCATCGAGAGTTATAACAACGAGCTTTCTAAGGGTTCTAAATCGTCCGGGGATGTACGCATAAATCGTAAAGGAGACGAATTGCTGGAGTTCGCCCACAGCCAGAGGTCAAAGGTAAAACATTACTATAGAAAAATGGTTTCCAGTCTTTTCTATCGCTTTGTTATAGCTGCCCTTCCCCCCCCGACAAGGGTTTTCCATGACAGAACCGGACGGTCTAGAGAACTCCGTTTTTACTTCAAAATTGTGAGTCCCAGCGAACTAGAGCAAATCCAGTTCAAAGCAAGGTCGGCTGGGGTTACGGTGAACGACATTCTTTTGGCAGCCTGCTATAGAGTGGTGGAAGAATGGAATAGGATCCACGGGAAAGCAAGTAAGAGAATACGCATAATGGCTCCAGTAGATATAAGCCCAAGGGAATTCCGCAGTATGGTTTTCAATCAGGCATCCTGGATTTCATTATCCACCACGCCCGGGGATAGAGCTGATCCCGTAAAGCTATTGAGCAGGGTGAAAGCAGATACAACAGATGCAGCTAGGAATAGAATGGCGTTCTCTTTGATTTATTTCTTCTACTTTTGCTCTCGCTTTCCTCTTTGGGTTATGAGAGGAATTTCTAGGTTCTTGATAATTACTCGTATTTACGTCGATACTATCCTCGTTACCAATGTAGGCTTCATCTGGCCCAAATCAGGCTCTGGGGAACCGGCAGTAAGCAACATAGGTAACGCCAGAATAATCAATGTTACTGGCTCAGCACCTGTGGTAACTCCAATGGGGCTGAGCATCATGGTGGTTACCTATAATAGGAATCTAAATCTTTGTCTTAGTTATAGGCCTGCCCTCTTCTCAGAAGAGAAGGCTAAGATGTTCCTGGACTTATATGTTGAAGAGATTAAACAGTGTCAAGGTGTGCAGAGTACATGACAGTATCACTGGTAAAATTTGACGGCTCTCTAGATTCGCTTCGTAAGGCTATCGAACTGTGTGATGGATTTGAGAAACTTAATAAGGACGACAGAGTCCTGATAAAACCAAACATTTGTTTCCGACACAAGATAATGCCTCCCTATGGGATGGTGACTACCTCGAAGGTTATAGATGGGGTTGTGCAATTATTGCTCGAATACGGCTGCAAAGATATTTCTATTGGCGAAGGGGCCGTCATTGGTATATTCGATGAACTTGATCCGTATACAAAACAGGGTTTTAAAGGCACGGGCATTGACAAGGTAGCGGAAAAATACGGAATTAAGTTGATTGATTTCAACCAAGGTCCTTCTCACGAGGTGGATCTACGAGGGATAAAGGTCCAGGTTTCCAGAGCAGCCTTAGACACAGACTTTCTCATAAATGTCCCGGTGCTCAAAACTCACTTTCAAACAAAGGTCTCTCTGGGTTTCAAGAATCTGAAGGGCTGTCTTAGCCAGGACTCAAAGAAAAGGTTTCATATGAGTAAGCGACTGGATACCTTGATTTGTCATTTGAACGAAGCTATCAAGAGCGACCTGGTTATAATTGATGGTATATATATGCTGGAAAGGGGACCGGAAACTCTTGTAGGTGTCGCCCACCGCAAGGATTTGATTATAGCCAGCCCAGATATATTTGACTGTGATGTTGTCGGGGCGACAGTCCTGGGAATTGATCCTGCACAAGTTGACTATCTGAGAGAATTTGCCCAGAGACATGGTCGCTCTTTTGATATCAGCGCAATTCAAATTAAAGGAGAGGATATAGAATCTCTAAAGGAGCAACTTGA
>Ga0307431_1000434_pt1 | contig 28702 bp, 26 predicted proteins | sample SalMarWE160170MG_FD_202155 | JGI IMG/M metagenome (GOLD analysis project Ga0307431, IMG submission 202155) | Salt marsh sediment microbial communities from the Plum Island Ecosystem LTER, Massachusetts, United States - WE1603-170 | ecosystem: Environmental > Aquatic > Marine > Intertidal zone >...
TTATCTACCAGGAATGGTAAAACCCCTCCTGCGATATCCTGTTCATTTATACACTGATACTTGCCGGGGATTGCTGCAGGAAGTGATGCAATAGAATGAAACATGTCTGTTTTCTTGAATGGCACAATGCATTCAACCCATGACGATGTACCAAGGTAGAGGTGACCTTCGAAGTCCCTCACTGCCCCAGAGCCAACAAGCGCTGCCTGGTGGTCAGCAGCACCCATAACAACCTTTACATCTTGCCCCAGCCCGATCTCATCCGCCGCCTTTTTGGAAATGGGTCCTAGAATATCAGTGGATGATTTCAAAGGCGGCAGTTTGTTTTTATCAATTTTCAGTCTGTTTATCAATTTATCGTCATAGTGAATATTGTTGATATTTCTTATATCGGTAACCCAATAGAGAATTGTGGAATCGTAGGAGCCGGCAAATTCACCGGTGAGCCTCAGGTTTAAGTAATCCTTGCTTTCCAAAAACATGTGCGTTTTTTCGTAGATTTCAGGATACTCATGTTTTACCAACAAAACATGGGCGATATCATCCTTCCCCGATAAAGTAGGTCCTCCACCCGTCTTGGGGATCCATCTTAAAACATTAAATAGATTGTATCCCGAAATACTGGGGAAACCTCCCATCAACTCTCTAACATAAGGAGCGCCGCGAGAATCCATCCAGGTAAGTGAATTCATCAGGTGATGACCATCAGAGTCTACAGCAACGGTGCTGGACATCGTGCTTGAGACACATACCGCAACAATATCGCTTGGGGGAACGACGCTTTTTTTAATCAGTCGTTTCGAGGTCTTGACCAGGGCATTCCACCACTCATCCGGGTCCTGCTCAGCACCCCCATTCGGCAAGAAATATACCGGTGTCTTTTCGGATTCGAAATCTACAATTTCTCCATGTATGGAAACTATTGCTGTCTTAACGCCAGACGTTCCGTGATCGATTGCCAAGATGTACTTCTTATCAGTATCTTCTTTTGCCTTTTTCCCTCGCGGCATACTCTCCTCCAAATGTCTAACCAGAAAAGCAATGCACTATGTAGTATAGGCAAACTTCACACTCTTTTATATATCCATCTTTTTGACGTTACCATTTTCATCTACCATTTCAGCAATCAATCCTCCGAACGATCCTCCGCCTTCCTTGGCCTTATCAAGCTTTATAACCTGCGGAACAAGGTCCAGGAAATCCTGTGGATTTATGCATCCCTCGGGAGGGAATACCCCCTTTTCGGTAATCTTTCCTTGATGCATAAGGATTGCCCCTATAGCTGCTGGAACTCCGGTGCCTTCTCCCAATGCCTGACTTTTGGAAGCCATGTGGACTCTATATTCCCGGTGTTTCCCGTCTTTCCTGCCTTTTATAACTATTGAACAGCAACCACGTTGTATACCAAAATTGGTTTCTTTCAGTATTCTTTCCCTTTCTCTAAGGATATAAGCAACGGCGAAATCATACGGTATTACAGTTTGTCCCTCCACATCCAATGGTTCTGTGCTGGAAAGGCCTAACCTACACATATCTCTTGTCAGGTCGTAATATTCATTTGGTATCACAGAACCTTTGTTGGTGACTTCATTACACTTGATGTACTTTGGGAGGGTAACCTGCTCCGGGTGCGGGTACGGATATACCGGTACTTCACCCAGTATAGGGAACTGGAATGTTTGGCGAAGTGCTATTCCATCCTCTCCGAAGTATTTGACCGTCTTTAACCTCCCATCAAGGAACATCGGGATATCTATAGACATGGAATGGAATCTGTGACCAATTACGCCTTTCCCCTCCACCGGCTCACCACCGTGGGCATGGAAGATGCCAATAGAATCAACTTCGTCCAGCAATTGCTCAGCAACAAATCTTGCAATCAAGTTCGTAGCGCCAGGGGAGCTGCCCATTCCAATCACTGCAGTAATACCAGCTTTCTTGGCAGCATCATCCATCTTGAAGATATCAGCAGTTACGTCAACATCGTCACAGATATCCACATAATTTATTCCGGCATCGATAACCGCTCGCACGACATTCTTCACAGTCTTATAGAATGGTCCTACGCAATTAAGCACAACATCAGCGTCCTTAACAGTATTCTTTATGCTCTTTTCATCCTCAGCATCAACTTTAACAGCGGAGACCTTCTTTGCCCCCAGTTGAGCAACAAGTTCTTTCGCCTTTCCAATATTAAAATCACCAATAACGACTTCTGAAAACTCGTCATTGGATGCAAGTGTTTTGACTGCAGTAGTCCCTACTGTTCCACAACCTCCGAGAACAATAATTTTTGTCATCATGAACCTCCCCAGTTTTTAATCAAATCTTAATTTTAGCTACGCTTAGTCACCCTACCATCTCATCCTGACTATGACCCTAAGCGTCATTCGACGTATAATATTCTATTACAACTGTCACACTGGACTAAATTACCAGCTTTAGCCTTTTGCCATTGAGTTGTGGGCAAGGTAATGTGGCATCCCTGGCATCTCCCGCCTTCCACTTTAGCTACGGCTTGCTCTTTGGTCGTCCTGATTTGTTCATACAGGCTGAGTGCTTCTGGGCTAATTTGCCTGGCTAGTTCTTCACGGTCCTGGTGGAGACCGGTGAGCTTGGCTTCCACATCTGACTTTCCCTGGATGAGCATCTGTTGCTTTTGCTGCCACTCCTTGGTTACCCTTTTCAGTTCCTGGCTGATGTTTTTTATATTAGATTGAATGTCCTCCGCCTCGCTCATTAACTCTAGTAATTCATCCTCTTTCTTGCGGACCTTTTTGCCAAGCTCTTTGCTCTCGAGGTCAAGGTTGACCAATTCCTTGGGGTTTTTGAGCTTGCCCCCGTAAAGCTTATCATTAATTTGTTTCACCTTCTGTTGAAGATCTTCTAGCACCCATTCAGCTTCTTTTTGTCTTTTTCCCGTGTCTCTCAGTTCCGCTTTTTTTGAAGCGAGGTTAGATTTAACTTTAGCTAAAGGTTCATCATTGGTTAGCTGAGTTTCAATCTCATCTAGTTCTTGTTGGCTTCTTTGAAGTTCGCGGTCGATGTATTGCAGCGTATAAAGCTGCGCTGGCGAATTCATGTTGTCGTTTATTTTAGTAGGCAACATAGGTCGTGTCAAAAAAAGGTTAGTTTTGTGATGCTGGATTGAAAAAAGGGGTATAATAGTAATAAAACCGAGCAACCTGGATACAGTATGGATGAAGAGAGCCTTCAAGAATTAGTACACGATAAGCTGGGCGATTATCTGTTTATCGCTGTTTCTAACCGTGAGCCTTATATCCATAATTGGGTAGGAGAGGAAATCAAGTGTGTTAAACCAGCCAGTGGTCTTGCTGTAGCATTAGACCCGGTGTTGCAAGCTTGTGGTGGGTTATGGATTGCCCACGGCAGTGGGGATGCTGATGTCGATGTGGTTGATAAAGACAATAAGATCCAGGTACCTCCAGAAACACCTCGTTATACCTTGAGGCGGATATGGCTATCTAAATCCGAAGAGGAGGGCTATTATGATGGTTTTTCCAATAGAGCTCTATGGCCATTGTGCCATATAGTTTATGTGAGACCCGAATTTAGGCAACCTGACTGGGATACTTATCAGAAGGTTAACAAACTGTTTGCCCAGGCCGTTATCGAGGAAATTAATGAGCAGAAAGCGTTTGTTTTTATTCAAGATTATCATTTAGCTTTGGTAGCTCACTATATTAAGGAGCAGCGTCCCAATGTTATAACTGCTCAGTTCTGGCATATTCCGTGGCCAAATCATGAGGCTTTCAGAATTTGTCCCTGGCGGGAGGAGATTTTGCAGGGGCTTCTAGCTAACGATTTGCTGGGATTTCACACCATGTATAACTGTAACAACTTTCTAGAGACTGTAGACCGAGAGCTCGAGTGTAAAATTGAGCGGGAAAAGTATGCTATTACCAGGGGGGGACGTACTACGGTGGTACGCCCCTTCCCTATCAGTGTTGCCTTTGACAAAATATCTGGTCGGGCTAGCAGCAGGCATGTAACTCACCAGGCGGAACAGCTAAGGCACTTTTATGGCTTAGGAAGCGAATTTATCGGGCTGGGTATTGATCGCATAGATTATACCAAAGGTGTACCAGAGAGGTTGAGAGCAGTGGATCGCTTTCTGGAGAAGTATCCTGAGTATGAAGAGCGATTGACTTTTATTCAGGTAGGTGTGCCTAACCGAATGCGAGTCGAAGCATATCAACGTATAAACGACGAAATAGATGAACTGGTAGACAAAATTAACTGGCGTCATCAAATTGGACATTGGAGACCTATAGTCTACATTAATGAGTATTGTACTCAAGATACTCTGGCAGCACTGTCGAGGCTGGCTGACTTCTGTATCGTCAGTTCTCTTCAAGATGGGATGAATCTGGTAGCCAAGGAATTCGTTGCTTGCAAAACGGATAGAGATGGTGTGCTCATCTTAAGCCAGTTCACCGGAGCGGCTAGAGAGCTTCCTGAAGCTCTGTTGATTAACCCTTATTGCATTGAGGATACTGTTGAAAGTATAAAGCAAGCTCTGGAGATGCCTCGTGAAGAGAGACACAAGCGAATGTCCAGGCTGCGGAAGACGGTGCGTAGCAACAATATTTATGATTGGGCGGCTAATATTATCACCGAAATAACTAAATTTGAGTTCGCTGAGGCATGACTTGCTACTTGCCTGACTGTTGGGAAGAAGTTGCCTCAAGGACGAAAACAGCGTCTCGAGTAATTATCTTTCTGGATTATGATGGAACGTTGAGTCCCGTAGCATCCACGCCTGAGTTGGCCCTGCTGCCCCCTATAATTGGAGAAGTTCTCAGAAAGCTTGCTTTTCGTAGTAACTTTGAAGTGGGCATAATCAGTGGCAGAAGTCTGGCCGAAATTAAGGCACTTATAGGGTTGGGGGGATTGGCATACGCTGGCAATCATGGTCTGGAGATAGAGTGCTGTGGAGAAGCTTTTGTTCATCCCATGGCCACAAAGGCGTCATCCTTGCTCAAGGAACTCTATTCCCGGCTTGTGGAAAGATTGGCTGGAATTAACGGCATTATCGTGGAGGACAAACAGTTTAGTTTAAGCGTTCATTACCGGCTGGTGGCAAAACCTGAGGTGAAAAAGGTGAAAGCTCTATTCAGGGAGGTAGTTGAGGCTTCGGAAAAACAAGGGAAAGTCAGGATTACCGAAGGGAAAGAAGTTATCGAGGTAAGGCCGCCTGTTGATTGGGATAAAGGCAAGGCAATAGAATGGCTGTTAAGTCATTACCAGGCTGAAAACTCGGTGGTCATCTTCGCTGGCGATGATGTTACTGATGAGGATGGATTTAACTTCGTGAATCAAATAAATGGCATCTCCATCCGAGTAGGTGAGGCGACTGCTCTCACCTGTGCTGACTACTATGTTCACTCCCCTGAAGAACTTTGCTTGTGGCTGGAAAAACTAGCTGAATCAGGAAGTGCTCCCTAGTCGTACTCCTCTTCTTTCCACCGTTAGCATCGATTGTAATGTGTTTTCTGGTGAGTTTAGTATTGTATAATAGCAAATGAATACAGCCGGGGAGTGAATTGTCACACGATTCTTACGATGTTATCGTAGTAGGAGCAGGTCCTGCAGGAAGTTACACTGCTTATGGGTTGTCTTCTCGGGGTCTTAAAGTGGCTGTCCTGGAGCAGAAAGAAGCTCCGGGAATTGATATTTGCTGCACCGGCATTGTTAGCCCTGAGTGTTTTGACTCCTTTGGGGTTGGTCCTGAAGTAGTATTAAACAAGACAAGCACGGCTAAGCTATTCAGTCCTTCGGGCAAGAGCTTGAGACTGGAAAAGAAGGGAATTGAGGCCTATATTGTTGACCGGGCTTCCCTGGACCGAGCGATAGCTGCGAAAGCTATGGCTGAAGGTGCTGATTACTTTTGCTCTCTTCCAGCACTAGAGGTCAACATTGACAATGAGGGAGTGGAGGTTGAAACTCCTCGTTTAGCGTTCAAAGCCAGGGCGGTGGTCATCGCTGCTGGTTTTAAGCCCGGCTTCACCAGAAAACTCGGTTTGGGGAGCATTGCCCATTTTGCCATTGGTGCCCAAACTGTGGTTGAAGTTCAGGGCGTTGAGGAAATTGAGATTTATTTCAGTCAAGAAATAGCGCCGGGATTTTTTGGCTGGCTTGTCCCTATTTCAAACGGCACAGCTTTAGCCGGCGTGCTCGCTGCAGCTCATGCCAAATTCTATCTGGAGAAATTACTGGCTAGCCCTTTTTGCCAGGGGAAGGTAGTACGACAGGAAACAGAAATGAGACAGAGAGCCATTCCCATGGAGATCTTACCTCGAACCTATGGTAACAGGTTATTGGTCGTTGGAGATGCTGCTGGACAGGTGAAGCCAACCACGGGAGGGGGAATATATTTCGGGCATCTCGCTAGTGAGGTCGCAGTTGAGGTGCTATCAGAGGCGTTTGATAATGGAAGCTTGGAAGCAACACAGCTTTCCCACTACCAGAAAGCGTGGAAGGCAAAAATGGGGAGGGAAATTCGGCGTAGCTATCTGGCTCGCAGGCTATACCAACAACTGAGTGACGGGCAAATAGAGAAGATGCTTGATATTGCTAGCTCCCATAATATAGTAAGAGCTCTGCTTGACTCACCGACTTTCTCCTTCGACTGGCATGGCAACTTCATATTAGCGGTTATAAAAAACATTGGAAATTATCTTCCTGGCAAGATATTCTCCTTATTTACGGCGGAAGATGACTCCAGAGATCTGGATGAAAGGCAACGGAAATGAACGGGGATAGTTCTTTGCCTCGTCATGTAGCCATAATTATGGATGGCAATGGCAGGTGGGCAAGGCAGCGAGGGCTTCCCAGGATCGCGGGTCATCGAGCTGGTGCCAAGAACATCCGTAAAGTAGTTGAGGCATTTGCTAACTACGGTGTGAAGTATCTCACTCTTTTTGCTTTCTCCACCGAGAATTGGAGTCGACCGCAGAAAGAGATTCATGGATTATTACGGCTGTTATCCAGCAGTATAGATAAAGAAACTAAAGCTTTTCATGAAGCTAACATAAAGTTAAGACATATAGGCAAGTTGGATAGGTTGCCTGTTGAGCTAAGGCGGAAAGTTAAGTCGGCCACCGAGTTTACCAAGGACAATACCAGAATGACTCTCTGTCTTGCCTTCGATTATGGTAGTAGGTCTGAGGTGGTGGATGCAGTGCGGTGTATCAAGGAAGGCAATGTTTCGCCAGAAGGTATAAACGAGACGATATTCAGCAGTTATCTTGACACTGCGGACATTCCTGACCCTGACCTAATCATTCGAACTGGTGGCGAAATTCGTTTGAGCAACTTCCTACTATGGCAGGCGGCGTATAGTGAACTCTATTTTACGCCGGTATTGTGGCCAGACTTCAACAAGAAAGAGATTGAGAAAGCACTACTTGACTACCGGCAACGGCAGCGCCGTTTCGGCAGTCTGTAGTCTATGCAATTAGCTACCGTTATGCGAGAAATGGCTCTGGTTATAGCGTGGACGCTGATCCCGATCAGCGAATTAAGGGGAGGGATTCCTTTAGGGGTTTCTTTGGGGCTTGACCCACTGCTTGTCTTTGTCGTCGCAATTATTGCCAATGCCCTGTTGTTTTTCCCCATCTTCTTTGGTTTGTGTCTATTTTATGACAAGTTTTTGTCTCGATTTCAGCTTTTCAATCGCTATTTGGAGAATGTACAGAAGAGAGGCAAGCCGAAAGTTGATAAATATGGCTTCTGGGGGTTGACCTTGCTTGTAGCGATACCTCTGCCTGTTACCGGGGTATATACGGCAACCTTTTTAAGCTGGCTGTTAGCTATGGATTGGAAGAAGGCTTTCCCTGCTATAGGACTGGGGGTGGTTATAGCAGGTACAATAGTTCTTTTAGTTACTCTGGGTGTTATTCAAGGATGGAAGATATTCATAGCAGGCTGATGTTCTCCCATCATTGTGAGCCCTTCGCCTCCTGTCATTCTGAGCCGAAGCTCTGAGTGAAGCGAAGAGGCAGCGAAGAATCTCAAGATGCTCAGGACAGGCTCTGCGAAGCAATCTCAAATTTATGTTCCTGCCTCTGCCCTTATGATTTCAGCCTTGTCTGTTTTCTCCCAGGGAAGGTCGAGGTCTTCCCTTCCAAAATGCCCGTAGGTGGCGGTCTGGCGGTAGATGGGGCGACGCAAATTCAGGGTCTCGATGATAGCTCCTGGTCGTAAATCGAAGTGTTTTTTAATCAGGTCAAGGATAACATTATCTGAAACTTTTCCTGTGCCGAAGGTTTCGATAGCGATGGAGAGAGGGTATGCTACCCCGATGGCATAAGAGAGCTGGATCTCAAGACGGTCAGCTAATCCAGCAGCAACCAAGTTCTTGGTGACATATCGTGCTGCATAGGCTGCGGAGCGATCAACTTTTGTTGGATCCTTACCCGAAAAACAGCCTCCGCCGTGTCTGGCGATGCCGCCATACGTGTCGACCAATATCTTGCGCCCGGTGAGTCCGGTGTCTCCCATCGGTCCACCAAGGACGAAGCGACCTGTTGCGTTGACATAAACCTTAGTTTCATTATCCATCAGGTCAGATGGGATGACCTTCCTAATCACCTGTTCTATGAGATCGTGCTCGATAGTATCATGATTTGTGTTTGGGTCATGCTGAGCACCAAGAACAACATTGACCACTTTTTTAGGTATGCCGTGACTATACTCCACCGTTACCTGGGATTTGCCATCGGGGCGCAGGTAGGTGAGGGTGTGGTTCTTGCGCACCTCAGCGAGGCGGCGGCATAGCTTGTGTGCCAGGCTGATGGTGAGTGGCATGAACTCAGGGGTCTCGTTGCAAGCGAAACCCTCCATCATCCCCTGGTCACCAGCACCCAGGGTCCCCTTTTCATTTTTAATCGCTTCAGCACTCCTTGCTTCAAGAGACCGGTCTACCCCCATGGCGATATCCTTTGATTGCTCCTTGACGGAGACCATTACTCCACAAGTATCGCAATCGAATCCGTATTTGGCGCGAGTATAGCCCACATCTCGGACCACGCCGCGAACAATCTCCGGTATTTCCACATAGCATTTAGTGGTAATCTCTCCCATAACGATGACCAGTCCTGTGGTCGCTGCCACCTCGCAGGCAACTCTTGCCATAGGGTCTTTCTCCAATATGGCATCGAGGATGGCATCGGAAATCTGGTCACATAATTTGTCGGGATGCCCCTCAGTAACGGACTCCGAAGTGAGCAAGTATGAAGATGCATTCTCAAAACTGTTCGGCATGTTTGCTCCTTTCTTCAGTTATATTAAGTACCTACTTCCCAGCTTTGCAGGTATTTTTGCTGTTCCTTGGTCAAGGAATCAATGGCGATGTTCATGGAAGCGAGCTTCAACCTTCCTATCTCTTTATCAATCTCCTCCGGCACGGAATAAACATCCGGCTTAAGCTTTCCTTTCATCATGGCAAGATACTCCAGGCATAGAGCCTGATTGGCGAAGCTCATATCCATGACGCTGGCGGGATGTCCCTCGGCGGCAGCCAGGTTAATGAGCCTTCCTTCGCCAAGTAAATAGATACGGCGCCCATCATCCAGAGTATATTCGTCAACGTAGGGACGTATTCGTCTTTTCGATTTTGCCAGGCTTTCCAAAGCGGGAATATTTATCTCCACATTAAAATGACCGCTGTTAGCCACGATAGCCCCGTCCTTCATGTGTAAAAAGTGAGCTTTGTCGATGACATTCATATCGCCCGTGGAGGTGATAAATATACCTCCTACCTGACAAGCTTCCAGCAAGGGCATAACCTGATAGCCGTCCATGGCTGCCTCCAGTGCACGGATAGGGTCGACTTCGGTGACGATGACCAGTGCCCCCAATCCCTGAGCACGCATGGCTATTCCCTTGCTGCACCAGCCGTAGCCACAAACGACCACTTTGCTTCCTGCCCAGAGGATATTGGTGGCTCTAGTGATGCCATCAATGGCACTTTGCCCTGTGCCATAGCGATTGTCGAAGAAATGCTTGGTTTGAGCATCATTTACGGCGATGAGAGGGTAGCCTAACTTCCCCTCTTTTGCCATATTCCTTAGTCTGATGACTCCGGTGGTGGTTTCCTCAGTGCCACCAATCATGTTGTGAATTAGTTCAGTATGTTCTTTATGCAAGGTGGAGACCAGGTCAGCGCCATCATCCATGGTAAGCTGAGGCTTGTGTTCCAGTGTCGTGATAATGTGTTTGTAATAAGTTTTATTATCCTCTCCCTTTATGGCATTTACGGGAATGCCGAAGTCAACCAGAGCGGCAGCGGCATCATCCTGAGTGCTTAACGGGTTAGAGGCGCAGAGGACTAAGTCAGCGCCGCCTTCTTTCAGAGCCATCGCCAGGTTAGCTGTTTCCGTGGTGATGTGAAGGCAGGCGGAGACACGAATTCCCTGGAGAGGTTTTTCTTTAGCAAATCTTTGTTTTATTAATTTGATTACCGGCATCTCTTTGCCGGCCCACTCAATGCGAAGCTTGCCTTCATCAGCTAGAGAAAGGTCTTTAATGTCATAATTTTTCATATTTAACTTTGCTCCAAACTTTATAGTGTTATCTATTGACAACAAAGTGTCAATAGGAATGAATATTCAAATGCAGTGTCATTCTATCGCCTGAACTGAGTGGCAACCCAGTCGGGTATATCTAGTGTGCCCATCAGTAGCGGCTTTTGGTGACAATCACTACCTCCAGTCATAATAAGGTTGTGTCTCTTGGCGAACTCAATGTAATGCTTGGTGGTTTTCTCATCGTGCCTAGAATGCCAGCATTCAACGCCATCGATATACTGCAGCATATATTTTTGGATTATTTTCGTCTGTTCCCCTAAATCCCGCGTTATGGTCACTAAGGATGTCCCGTTAGGGTCATTAGGATGCGCATGTACCAGTAAGCCGCCGGCATTCCTGATTAACCTTGACGCTTCAGCAAGTGAAAGGGGATACTTGGGCACATTGCACTTAACCAAGTATTTGTCGAACGCCTCCTGCGTATCGCTGACAATCTCCTTTTTTATTAGATAGTTCGCTATATGGGGACGTCCGAATGTGCCATCCACGCTATCTTCTATGTTCTTGATATCCTTCTCGGTGAACCTTGGGATACCTTCTTTGTCGAACTCAGCATTCAATTTCTGTAAAATCTGGTGTGCCCTTCTTTCCCTGTGTTCGCGTATTAGTTGGAGTTTGTTTCTTAACTCTTCGTTGTTGAAATCATACTGGTATCCCAGAAAATCAAGGGAGACGAGCTTGTTACTGGGATACTGGAAAGTCACATTCAATTCCACTCCGGTGAGGTAGGATATACCATACTGTTTAGCCAGAGCGATTGCCCTTTCCTGGCAGTCTATATTGTCGTGGTCGGTGGTCGACATTAAATCGATATTTCTCTTTTTTGCCTCTTTGAACACTTCTTCAATGGAGAAATTGCCGTCGGAACAGGTCCTGGTATGGATATGCAGGTCTATTTTCATCTTTTTCCCATACCGGTGATATACCAATCTTCAGGAGGGTCATACCGAGTATCCACTATCAGGTGGATGATATTAAGGTTGGGGTCTAACTTTTTTAGGTCATCCAGGTCTACACGTTCAAACTTCTTTTTGTTGTTGAGGTAGGCCTGTTCGGTGAGTGCGTTTGACTCATAGTCCTCTTTGGTTCGTCTCAGTATCCTCCCGATGGCTGCCTCCTGAGGGCAATCTGTTTGTAAGATGACCAGTGTCTTGTTGTGTTTGGCTGCTATTTCAGCGGCACGCCTCCGCAGCGACTGAGTAACAAAGGTGGCGTCAATTATCACACTATTGCCCTTTCTGACGGTCTCATCTGCCCTCCGAAATGTTTCATTATAGACCATCGTTCGTTTATCCATATTTGAGGCAAGTTCTTCGTCGAATATGTCCTCGTTTTTCAGCACTTCCTTCCTGATAAGATCGGTTCGAACGATAGGATAGCCCTTTATCTTCGATATCTCTTCACTTGTCTCAGTCTTCCATGTCCCTGGAAGCCCGCAGGTGATGAGCAAGATGTTATCCTTCAGCTTGCTTTCTATGAATTTTCCAAACGGCTTTTTCAAGTTGTGGTCCTCCTATATCGTCTTCACACTTTGCGAAGTGCGAACCATTTGAGCGAACGAAGTGACCCGCAAAGCTGGCGTTAGTCGATCTGCAATATCAATGCTCCTCATCAATTCCGTATTCAGGGAAAAGGAGAGCTGTGCAAAAACTTTCTATGGCACCCCTTCTTCTATAGTCTTCTTCATCTATTTCAATCCACCTTACTGCACAATTTCTTAATATAAAATCCTTCGCTTTATCTTTGTTTGAGCAAATTCCATTATCGATCAAATATTTCTTTAGTCTTGCGTTTGAAAGTGGCCCCATGAGATGATTGTTATATATTCTCTGCCGAATATTTTTGGAACGACCCACATAATAGGGTATCTCAATACCATCCTCTATCTTGGTAATCAGATAAACACCTGCTCTCTCAGGTAAAGCGCTTGGCGTAATCTGCGAAAATTTAAGACATGGTTGGTTTAATAGCTGTTCTAGTGATTTTGAAAGAAAACGATCCCAATCCTCCGACTGTCTCCTTATCATCAACTCCCTCCTAAGCTACCATTTCGTGTCTAAACCTGGCCATCTCTTCGCATTACAATCATTTGAGCCCAAGCTGCCTCCTGATTAGTTCGCAAAGACTTTCCTTGATTTCAGAGTGACGAGGTACTGGTGCCTTTTTACCGGTTTTAGGATTTGTGTATATGTCATGCCTTTTGCCATGGCGCCTTAAATAACATCCTGCCTCCACCAATTCCCTGACAAGGTCACGCCGTTTCACACCTCTATGCCTATTTCTTTCGTTTGAGCTGTGATCTGGAATGGTGCCTCTTCCTCAGCCATTAAGCGATAAGCATCCCGAATATTCTCTTCCAATTCCTCAAGTGACTCACCTTGACTGAATACGCCGGGAACTTCTTTTAGCCTCCCGACATACCACCCTTCATCCACCCAATATTCCAATGTAAAATGCGTTAACACGGTTTACCTCCTCTTTCTATTCTATACTAATGGACTGCCCAAGGTAAATCTGGCACTTCAAGCAACAATCATTCTGAGCGTCCCTTTTCACTGTCATTGCGAGCCGAAGGCGTGGCAATCCCATCCGGCATCTGACGGAGAAGTAAAGCAACGCTGTAGATTGCACAAGTCATTATGGATGCAAGCGAGGAATCTCGCTTTTAGATTGCTTCGTCTAGTTCCCTCGCTTACGCTCGGGACAAGCCTCGCAACGACAAAAGAGGTGTCATTCAGCTACATTACCTAACGGAGCAGAACCTAGATTCTTCGTTTCACTTCCCCTTCACTATCGCTCAGGGTGATAGTAGAATGTTCTATATATACCCTTCGGCAAGGGCGAAATAGCTCTTAGCAATGGCTAAGGCCCCCGTCTTCTCTTCCTCCGAGATATAGGAGTCGTCGAGCTTAAAGCTCTCTACCTTTCCCCGAACATAGGCACGATAACATTTATAGAAATTAAGCAAATCTAAAAGCTCTCTATCATGGCTTAGCTCCACATAGGTGTTTACCAGATGCTGGGAAAGGTCACGATGCTGGTAGCGGTCTAAATCCATAGCTAGAAAAGCAATCTCCGATGCCACATCTGAGTATCTAAATCTGTCATTGAATTCAATGCAATCGTAAATGCAGATGTCCTTGGTGAAGCAGATATGGGCGGCATGAAGGTCGCCGTGGCAGTCCTTTATTCTGTTTTCATTTACCCGCTTAGCGAATAAAGTACTATTATTGTGAATAAAATCGTTGGTATATTTCTTAATTCGCTCATATTGCGAACGCCGTATGGAAATATCGATGTATTTTTCGGTTTGAGAGAAGTTCTCATCGGTGTTCTGACGAATGACATCCAGTTTGCCAAAAGCGGCGATTCTGGAATTTGTCTTTGCCTTCTGATGAAAGTTAGCTAGCTTTGCAGCTACCCGTGTTACCAGTTCCGGGCTTACCTGGTTATCAACTAACAGGACATCCATCATGCGGTGTTGAGGCAGTTGCCGCATTTTGACGGCATACTCAATCGCTTTGCCCTTGCCCTCTGTATGGATTCCTTTTTCATCTTTGGTAATGGCTACTACATCCAGATAAGCCTGAGGGCAGAGGCGTCTGTTTAGCTCCAGTTCTTGATGACAGAAGAAGCGGCGTTTCTCTAAGGTGGTGTAATCGAGGTATCCTAAGTCTACCGGCTTCTTCACCTTGTAGACATATTCACCGGTGAGGAAGATGAAGGACATTTGAGTTTGCATTAATTTTATCTCTGGTGGTCTATGAGGATAGGGCTCCGGCTTAAGCAAGTCTTCGACTATAAATGATGGTGTGGTCACTACTTTATTGCCCAATTTATTGAGTTCATTGGGTTTTTTGGGTTCGTTGAGTTGCTCCACCCGACGCTGCACTCTATTAACTCAATAAACTCTATAATGCTTTGAAGGACAGAAAAGTCCTTTCCCCTTGCTCATGTGTTGGGTCCTCTGCGTGAGTAGCCTCGACATAATCAAGCACTACTGGTGTTCCAATTCTAATTTGTTCTGGTTTGGAGGTATCTACCCCTGAGATACGGGCGCAAATCTTGGCGCCTTCCTCCAGTTCCACAATGCCACAGCAATAGTGTTTTTCCCTGCCGTACCCTTCTTCAACCATTAAGGGAGACCCCACAGCAACAACGGTGTAAGCCACAACCTTTCCCGTTCCTTTCATTTCCTCCAGGTACATTTCACTACTGTGACACTTAGGGCAAATGGGTTTCGGGGGCACAGCTAAATGTCCACATTTGGTGCATCTCGAGCCCATCAACTTATGTCCGCTGAGTAATTTATTGTACGCCAGGCTGTAAAATTTATTCTCAGCTACTTCTGTTAGTTTGTTTTCTAAAGCCATTGATACTACCTCCTCTCAAAGATATTGACTACAATGGTAGAGCCGTGTGCCCCGGCATTGTGCATCAAGCCCAAATCGACGTCCTTTTTCTTCACCTGTCTCGGTCCGGCTTCTTCCCTCATTTGCTTAAATATCTCCACCACCATGCCGGTGCCCGATGCTCCGATAGGATGTCCTTTAGCCTTAAGGCCGCCATCTGTATTGATGGGCAGCTTGCCATCCAATCTGTTTTCTCCCTCCCTGATTGCTTTCACCGCCTCCCCCGGCTTATAAAATCCCAGGTCCTCCATGCCAACTAATTCAGCTATGGTGAAGCAGTCGTGAACTTCAGCAATTTTTATATCTTGAGGACTAACGCCGGCCATTTCGTAGGCTTCCTTTGCTGCCAGTTTAGCAGCCCTCAGCGAAGTCAACTCATCTCTTTCAGCTAAGAAGTAATCGCTTGCCTGCCCGGTTCCAATTACATAAATTGGTTTATCGCTAAAGTTCCTGGCGATGTCCTCGGCGACAAGCAAAACACATGAAGCGCCATCGCAGATGGTGGAGCAATCAAATAGCCTCATTGGCCAGGCGATAACCGGATTTTGCTTCGAGTCATGTAAGAACTCCATTTCATCTGCCCAGTGAGGTTCAGGCAAGCCTTTCTTCACTGCCGAGGCTGCCCGCCTTTTCATGATATCCGGGATGGAAGCATCGAAGTGAGCATGGGGATTAAGCCCACCGTTATAGTGATTTTTTATTCCCAATCTCATGAAGTCTTCGACGGTGGTGCCGTATCTTGCCATGTGGGCTGTAGCTATAGTGGCGTAAATTCCGGGAAAGGTTTCACCAGCAGGAATCTCAGTGTCGGGGTCCATAGCAGCAGCGAGGACTTCAGTTACATGTGGAGTATCCAGGTTGGTCATTTTTTCCAGACCACCAGCGAGGACGATATCGTAGATGCCAGAGGAAATAGCGATGACTGCTTCTCTGAAGGCGACTCCGCTGGCAGCGCAGGCATCCTCAAACCTGATGGCTGGCTTGGGAACAAGCCCGATGCGATTAGCAACTGCGGGGGCAACGTGAACCTGACGCTCAAAAAGGTCGCTACTGATATTTCCCAGGTACAGGGCATCGATTTCATTGGGGTCAAGTCCTTTATCTACTGACTGTTTCAATTCATTGTATGCCTCGACAAAAAGGTCTTGTCCTCTTACTCCTTTAGGATAAACCCCGAACTTTGATAGCCCTGCTCCCACAACAGCAACGCCCCGACCTAATTTACGGTTCTTTTGAATCATGAATCACCTCCGCTTATTGAAACCTGTAATTATATTATTTTTGGGCGGCATTTACTACAGAAGCTTGCCTCCTTCCAGTCGGTGTCAGCAAGACAATTTGAAAAATGCATAACGCACCTGGGGTCAGGGCAGTGTTCTAGGTTGAAGGTGTGCCCGAGCTCATGGACTATCTCTTTAGTCGCTCTTTGTATAAACAAGGTTCTGTCTGGTGGCAAGCCATAATATTCCTGCCTCAAGCGGCATAAAGATATGATTGTTAGTTTGTGGACAATATCAGCTTCGCCGAAGACGAAATTAAGCCCCGGTGCGTAAAGGTCAACCTCGGTTATGCCCACCACTCTCTCATCCCTTTCCCTTTGCGAGGTAGACAAGGAGGCTATTAACTCTGAAGCATGATATTGCCCTTTTTCTGAATCATAAGCATGGGCAAGGTCGCTGAGTCCTGGCTTTATCTCTACAGGACAATTGAAAACCAGCTTGATTTTCTCCCTGAGCTCACCCATCACCTCGTCAGCTACATCACCCAGTGGCTTAAGCGTGACTCTCATTTTCAGCTAACCAGCTTTGTATTTCTGCTAATGCGTGTTTCCTATTATCCCCGGTTACTAGAAGCGTTTTGACTTCAGGATGGTGTTTGATTTCATCGGCAAAAGGATTTGGATTGAGCATAATTGTGCCTAAGACATTCTTGCCACCATTTATTGCCTGCCACACTGTTTCTCTGAATTGTGGTGATAGAAGCTCCATCTTACCAATTTCATCGATCAGTATTACATCGCATTCCCGTAATGCTTGCTGAATTGCTGAAACGCCCACTTTATTCAAGCTATCAATATCAACTTTATATTTGCTTACCTGAAATGGGCTGGTGAAGTTAACATGTGCCAGGATTGCCTCTTTACCATCCAGGGTAATTATCTTGAATCCCTGCCTTATCCCGCTGCTTCGTATTTCTTCAGTGTAAAAGCCGCCAGCCTTAGTCCCAGTTCTAGTTATAGCTTCCTTGATGAGGCTGGTTTTCCCTGTGCCTGGCTTGCCAGTTAGCAGAAGAACGTTAACCATTACTCTTCTGCCAATCTCTGTGCTCTTCTTTTTCCCTTGAGCTTCTTGCGATGCTCGCGGTGTTTTAACGCCGCCACTCTTTTCTTCTTATTCATTTTTCCGCTATGAATGAAAACAAATTTCCATTATACACTATATTTACTCCTTAGATTATGGGATAAATTAGCTACCAGTTCCAGAGCCTGGCGTGCTGCCTCGGGTGACAAGGAAGCCAGTCCACAAGAAGGGGTTAGCAAACTTTGCCTTAAAATTTGCTTAAAGCTGATGCCATTTTTGGTGAATGGAGCTATGGCTTCTCCAAGTCTATCAGAGAGGCTGGACACAGTTTCGCTGGATAGGGCTTCTTCATTATTGGGGACAATTCCCCAGGCGATGGCACTTCCTCGCTCGAGGAAGGAGTTCACTTCACCGGGATAACAATTGAAGGAGGAGGCGTAATTGTAGGCATCAATGCTGAGGATATCAATTGATGTTCCCAGAAGGACGGGCCAATCGGTATCGCCACAGCAATGCAACCCCTTTAGTCCCCTGATCCCCTGGAGGACCTCCTCTAACAAAGTGGTGACTTTTTCTTCGGGGACAGGGGTAAAGACTGAACGAAGGGAGACCAGATATGGCTCATCAACGAAGATGATAGTGTGACGCGATATTTGCGTTAGGGCATTTTCCTGCCACGAGGCTTTTAGCCGTAGGAACTTAGCCATAGCTTCAGCTAGATTCTCATTGTAGAGGATGCCTAGACCCTGCTTGTCGGTAACCATCAATCCCCAGGTAATAGGACCTGTTACTTGACCTTTTACCATATCTGATTTCGGCGTTTGGGAAAGGAAAGCATGGAATCCGGCAGCATATTCGGCGGAAACAGCATATTTATCAAAATTAGCTTGTTCAACGTCAAAGTAAATCTGTGTCAGTTCTGTTTCAAAGTCTGCCCTCGGCTCAATACGCATTTTGTCTTCGTTTAGCACTATTCCCGGGAAGCCTTCGCTAAATTGAATACCCATATTTTCCTTGGGAGAACGTCGTGGCAGTTGAGGCCAGGCAGGTATATCGGGAAGATATTTCATAACCAGGGAGTAAGCCTCTTCCGGGTCAGTGTGAGGCATGCTGCCGATAGCTGTGGGCAAACAACTAAACTCTAGCTTAGTCAAATTCCGCCTTGTCTAGGTACTTCCCGATAAGCAGTCTTAAATCCCTCTTGGCTTCCGCTGATATGTATTTCCGTGAGGTAGCAATAGCGTCCTTGAGGGCGGTGGCGCAGGCGCATTTACGGTTTTGAGGTATCCGAGAGATAGTCAACCGTAATATTTCCTTGGCAACATCGACTCCTTTTTGTAGATTGGTCAGAATCATTTCCGCACTTACTGTTTCGTAGCTTAGACGCCAGCAATCATAATCTGTGACGATAGCGAGCGTGGCATAGCATATCTCAGCCTCCCTGGCTAATTTAGCTTCAGGTAAGGCAGTCATGCCAATGACATCAGCGCCCCAGGAGCGATAAAGCTGAGATTCAGCCTTCGAGGAGAATTGAGGTCCTTCAATGACTAGATAAGTACCACCTTTATGCACTTTAGCTCCCGTTTTGGTAGCTGCCTCAAACAAAATTTGACTTAATACAGAGCAAAAAGGCTCAGCAAACGAGATGTGTCCTACTATCCCCGAGTTAAAGAAAGTGCTATCCCTCCCTTTGCTTTGGTCAATGAGCTGGTCAGGAATAACCAAGTCCATTGGCTGGATTTCCTCCTTGAGGCTACCCACGGCGTTCACCGATATAATCCTTTCTACCCCCAGTAATTTCAAGGCATAAATGTTGGCCTTTGCTGGCAGGTTGGAGGGACTAATCCGATGTCCTTTGCCATGACGGGGAAGAAAGGCAACCCTTATCCCCTCCATATTGCCTGTGATAATAGCGTCGCTCGGCTCACCAAAAGGCGTGGTTAGCCTTACTTCCTCTATCTCACTCAACCCCTCCATATTATAAAGCCCGCTGCCGCCAATGACTCCTATCTTCGCTTGGGGCATTAACTTTCCTCCTTTTGTGGTGTGCTCATTCTAAATGATGTTGTTCAGGTTGTAAATTCGTCATCAGGAGTTTTCCAATTGCTATATTATTTGAACTCAGGTTGCTTTGTCTACTTGATCGTGGTACAGTCCGGAAAAGTCTCGGAGCAGAGGTGGGATTTCGCTTTTTTAGAGACGACTTATGTGATTACTGTGGGCTTTGTTTTGAACGATGTCCAGTGTTGCAGCTTCCTGTGGAGGAAGCGAAACAGGACATAAAGGCGCTCGTCCGCGGTGATACAAATGCCTCTCTGGCGTTCCAGTGGTGCACTACTTGCAATACGTGTGATCTTATCTGCCCTGTGCAGGCAAATCCCTACGAGCTAATTCTGGAGCGCTGGCATGAAGAGCACCAATCAAAGGGACTCCCTGCCATCGCTAAGTTTGTCTTCCCCAATGAGTCCGGGAATATATGGGCTTCCATTAGAGTGCTAATGGAGGAGGATGAACTTTCGCTCCTGCATTCCTGGCGGGAGAATCTGGATAGTCCCGGGAAGGTGATGCTGCTCACCGGCTTTTATTCTAACCTTGTGCCTTATGTTGCCATGACCTCTTTGATTGAGGAGCTAAAGCCAGCCATTGCTGGCTTTGAGGGTTTTTGGGGCTGTGCTGGGGATGCCTATAAGCTCGGTATGATAAGCGCATCGGCAGAAATAGGCAGTATGTTACATAAGAAGTTCTCTGAGATGGGGATAGAAAAGATGTATTGCTTTATGGGTGCTGAAGCGATGATGTTAAGTGATGTCTTGCCCAATAGGTTTGGCATTGATTTTAGTTTTTGTAATCCAGAGCCGCTGGACTACTGGATACTGGATAAATTAAACAATGGTGAGATAGAAGTGAGGCGGAAGTTGAACATGAAGGTCACTGTTCATGATAATTGTTTGTCTAAATACACGGGAGGAAGGTTACAGGAGGTAATTCGGGAAACAGTGAAGCACATCGGTTGTGAAATTGTGGAAATGCAGCATAATAGAGAATTGGCACTTTGTTGTGGTTGGGGTGCTACAATCCCTTCCTTGCACGGCTCCGTTTCAGGTAATGCCCTGCATACGCTACTTTATTTGTTGGACAGCCTCTATCGCAGGTTGCAGGAGGCAGAGGCAACCGAAGCCAGGGTCATGGTTGTTTCCTGCCATGCTTGCTACATATTTCTTTCCGTTATAAAGGTATTGACCAACAGCAAAGTAGATATCTATCTTTCCCAGGAGTTAGTGCAAATGGCTGCCGGAGAAGCACCGGTTCATAGAAATGAAAAGCGTGCCTGGGACATAGTCGCTGCCTTCACCAATGTCCTTTTTCGCTGGCTGTTCATTCCTGGAGAGCGTAAACGTTTCTTCCCCAAGCCTATCAAAATGGAGCCAATTCCTCAGGTTAGCTCTGCTGATGCCCGGCGTATCAGGTTTTTTGGTAAGATATACCACAGTGCTGTGATTCAAAATCCGGCTATGAGGGGTTTGATTAGTATCACTGTCAAAGCTTCGATTAACCTGTATAGAGGTTCTCTGGTAAGAAAGAGACGAAGGATAATTAGCAAGAGGATTAAGGAGTAGATTTGGATAGAAATAAATTTGACCTTTTTGCCCCCTTTGACAAGGATAAGTGCACCCTTTGTGGTGAGTGCTTTAGCCAGTGTCCTGTGATGCACTTGCCGATTGACGAGGCAAAGAAAGAGATGGGAAGGCTCATTGCCGGGGAGGAAACCAAATACGTGCTGCAAAAGTGCACCAGTTGCCTTGCTTGCAATCTTATCTGTCCTGAGCATTGCAATCCCACTCAATTGATATTGGACAGATGGCATGAGATGTATATGCAGCAGGGATTAGCTTTAAGGGCGGAGTGGTTCATTCCACACTACAAGCCTAATTTCAGGACCTACGTGCTGAATAGGTTGCCTGAAGAGGAAAAGAAGATGCTTAAGGCATGGGATAGCCTTTCCCCCTGTGAGGAGATGTTTTATCCCGGCTGCAACATCATCACCAGTCCTTACTTAACCAGAACCAGCTTATTGGATGGTCTTGAAATTCGAGGCTCTCTTGATACCTGCTGTGGTGAGATGTATTACCGGATGGGGCTGTTTGAACAAGTAGAACAAGTCGCTAAAAGGCTGGATAGATATTTCCACAAATTGGGTGTGAAAAGAATGGTCATTCCTTGCACTGCAGGGTACAACATGTTTACCAACGTTCTGCCTAGATTTGGATTTAAGCCCGATTTTGAAATTCAGCATCTGCTTCCCTGGCTTTGGGAGAGGATAGAGGATGGCAGGATAGAAATTAAGAATAAGCTAGCAATGAAGGTGACTATTCAGGATTCTTGCTATGGCAAAATTTTCGGAAGGGAAATTCTTGACCTTCCCCGAAAGCTCCTGGCGAGAATAGGAGTTGAGGTAGTTGAGGAGAAGTATTCTCGGCAAAGCTCTTTATGTTGTGGCATCGCCGGCGGGTTCAGCCCTGAATCGGGTTACAGCCCTACTAGAATTGTATCTTCTACAATAAGGAGCCTGAGGCAGGCCAAAGCAACCAGGACGGATGCTATAGTGGTATATTGCGCTGGATGCCTTCAAATGCTTTCCACGGTACATACTTTCTATCCCACGGGCATGCCCATTTATCATATTCTGGAGATGCTTCAAATGGCGATCGGGGAGAAGCCGGCGAGGCGTCAGAGGCAGAGGGGAAGGTCGCAGCTTGTGGGGACGCTTGTACATCAATCCCCTAAACTTATTTCTAGAAACAGGTTCCGTGTTAAACAGATAGCCCAGGAATGGTAAGCGATGGAGCGCTCAAGCATGAAGGGGAAATATGATTTCTTCGATTATGACAGGTGTTCTTTCTGCGGCATATGCCTGGAGAGGTGCAATTATCTCCATTTCACCCATGAAGAATCAGTGGAGGAGATAAAGAAGCTAATCGCCGGGGAAAAGACACGAATACTGGATGAGTGCATTTATTGTTCTGCCTGCAATGCATTTTGCCCTGATGATTGTCATCCCTACGAGCTTATCTTAAACCGTGTCTACGAATCAGGACGCAAAAATGGTATTCCACTAAAGGCAAAATGGGTCATGCCTCTGCCATATCCTCCCCAGAACTTCAGGTCTGCTCTCGTGCCCTCCATGCCACAGGATGAAAAAGCGTTGATAAACAAGTGGGAAGCGCAATCCTATGACCTTGCCCATGAAGAGATGATGTATGCCGGGTGCAATTTATTAGCTTTGCCTTATCTGGCAAACAGCAAAGTATTTGAAGGCCTGCCCATATTTGGGAGGTGGGACCTTTGCTGTGGTGAGATGTTTTACAGAGGAGGAGTTTTCGACATTGTGCAGCAGCAGGCGGACAGACTTACTGAATATTTCGCCAGCTCCGAGATAAAGCGCCTTGTTTTCATGTGTCCTGCAGGCTACAGGATGTTCAAGGAAGTGCTTCCAGGGCAATTCGGGGCAAAATTTAATTTCGAGCCTGTATTTCTGGCGCACTGGATACTGGATAGGATGAATAGCGGGAAGGTGAAGGTGGAAAGGCAGCTTGATATAACCGCAACGGTTCAAGACTCCTGTCATGCCAGGATAATGAATCCCTCTGAAGAAATGGAGCCATGGCGTGAGATACTGGGGAGAATCGGGGTAAAAACAGTGGAGATGGAGCACAGTGGGGTAGATGGTTATTGCTGTGGCATGGCTGCCGGGGCCAAACAGTATTTTGGATTGAAGGACATACTGACAAATGCTTCGAAGGCGCTGAAAGAGGCAAAGGCGACAGGGGCATCGGAGCTGGTAACTTATTGCGCTGGTTGCTATCTAACTTCGGCAATGGGTGGCTTATTATTTTACCGAGGACAACCAACACGGCATGTCATGGAATATCTCAAATATGCCATTGGCGAGCCTTTTGATACCAGGATAAAGCGAAGGACATTGCATACTGTTGCTGGATTGCTGCTGCATGTCTTGATTCCAGGGATTATTAGAGGTAAGAGAACGTATATGCCTGCGTTAAGCAAATAGGGCAGGAATGATATCGATTATAAGCTGAGTTAGCGCTGTGGAACCTATATTATTTGAGGCATATCCAGGCTTAAGGGATATTCCGTGGCGAGGCCTGGGGAATTTCCCTACACCAGTAACAAAATTGGAGAAGTTGGGGGAGGAACTCGATTACGAAAATATCTGGATAAAAGAAGATGATAAATCATCGGACTACTACGGGGGGAATAAGGTACGGAAATTGGAGTTCACACTTCCTGATGCGCTTCGGAAGAAAAAGAAAACTGTTATGACTTATGGCGGGATAGGAACAAACCATGGTCTTGCCACTGCGATACATGGTAACCGCCTTGGGCTGAATACTCTTTTATTGCTGGTTGACCAGCCAGTTACCACGCATGTTCAAGAAAATCTTCTTCTTTTCCAGCATTTCGGGGCACAACTTTGTTATGTCAAAAATACTGCCGGAGCTGTTTTGAAATCAATTTGGCATTTCTTATCGAAACGCAGTATTTATTATCTTCCTCCGGGAGGATCTTCGGCGCGGGGAAGCCTGGGCTTCGTTGCTGCCGCTTTCGAATTAAGAAGACAAATCGATGCTGGAGAGATTCCAGAACCGAAATACATATTTGTTGCCTTGGGGTCTAAAGGGACAATGGCGGGACTTCTTGTGGGAAGCAGGTTAGCCAGGCTGAATTCGACAATAGTAGGTGTTCGCGTCTCGTATCGTTGGCTGGCAAATGAGAAAACAACCGCAAATCTAGCTAATAAGGTAGTTGATTTGATGAGGAAATATGATAGAAAGGTTCCCCGTATCAGGTTCAGTGGTGAAGATATGTATGTTTTGCATGATTTTTGTGGAGCAGGCTATGGTGTGCCTACCTCTCAAGGAGAGGAAGCGATGGAAATTCTTCGCGAAGCCGAGGATATAAAGCTGGACCTAACCTATACTGCCAAGACTTTTGCGGCGCTGCTGCATTTCGTGAGAACTCAAAAGGACCGTGAACATGCCCCGCTCCTTTTCTGGAACACTTTTAATTCGGTGGACCTCACTCCCATTATCAAAGAAGAATACGATTATAACAAGTTACCAAAATCATTCCACCAATTTTTTAGCAGCAATTTAATCCCCTATATTCAATAAGATAGCATTGAAACAGAGGTTTATTTTCAAAAACTGTCATCGCTTAGTCTTATTCCAAGTGGCACTCATCAGGAGTAACAATAAGCGATGAAAGACGACGCAATGGAAAAAGGGGCCGGTGCAGGAGAATTAGGACTCAAGAAGGAATTGGGGTTAGTGGATGTGGTGTCCATAGAGATAGGAGCCATGGTCGGTGCTGGCATTTTTGCCTTAACCGGCATAGCCATAGGAATAAGTGGTTCAGCAGTTCCTATTGCATTCATCATAGCGGCGTTACCCATGGTATTTGCTGTACTCCCGCTTGGTATGCTCGGCTCTGCGCTTCCCACAGTTGGCGGCAGCTTTAGATACCCGAGCAGGATATTTTCTCCGTTCTGGGGGTTTATGGGGGTGTGGGGAATAATGATGGGAATACTTTTAGGTGGATTACCACTTTATGCATACACGTTTGCAGATTATCTTCAGGTGCTTTTTCCATTTCTGCCCAGAGCAGGCATAGCAGTGACTGCGCTAACCTTTTTCTTCCTCATAAATCTCCTCGGCATAAAAATTGCCAGTAAGGTACAGATTGCTATGTTTTTCATTCTGATAGCGGCTTTATTCACCTATATCTGTGGTGGCATACCGAATATTGACTCTTCCAATCTGACTCCCTTGTTTCCCAAAGGAATTGGAAGCGTTGCCATTGCCGCAGGCTTCCTTTTCTTTGCCTACATGGGGGCAAACTACATCATAGACCTGGGTGCTGAAATAAAAGATGCTGGAAGAACTATACCCCGCTCATTTGCCCTATCAATCCCCATAGTTATCGTGTTGTACACGCTTATCGGATTGGTTGCTGTAGGTGTGGTTCCATGGGAAATCAGCGCAAATCAACCTTTATCCATATCTGCGGAACGATTCCTTTCCAGTCCACTGGCGATATTCTTCATTGTTGGAGGAGGGCTGTTGGCTATGGCGACTACTTTGAATGCCACGTACATGTATGGCTCGAGGTATTTCTTAGCTTTAGCTGATGATGAGGTAATCCCCAAGCCTTTAGCTGCAGTGAGTAAGAAGTATGGGACGCCTCACTGGGGCCTGCTTGCTATGTACCTTATTTCCTTGTCTGCCCTTCCTATGGGAGCGGGTTCGCTGGAGATCCTCGGTGTAACTGCATCTATTGGTTCTATCGTCCTTCTTATTCCGATACTTATCGCTGCATATCTATTGCCCCGCAGGATGCCTGATGTTTATGCGAAAGCACCCTTTAGAGTAAAAGGACTCTGGGTCTGGTTACTTCCAGGTTTAGCTATATTATTTGGTATCTTTTTCATATTCGCACTTGGAGTGGAAAGTCCACCTGGTTTTGCTCTCTTCGTAGTATGGATGGTTGTAGGAGTTATATATTATCATGGAAGGAATCGTTATTTGAGAGCGAAGAAGGGAATAGACCTGAATGATATACCAAAGAAGGGCATACGTGGGCATGTATCGCGCACCCTTCTCGGGAAGACCTCGTAAAGAAAAACATTTGGGCAAAGCCTGCCAATAATTCCTACCTTCGCTTTTGGAATTAACTTTTTTTGAACTTACGAAACCCGTTTATACATTGGTGCACTTCATACTCGATTTCTTTTGATGGGGTATTGCTATAAAGCATTGTTTTTGATAAAGTGCGAAATAAGTTAGAAAAAAGCTATAAGGAACCTCGAAAGCCCGCAGTAAAAGGATAAAAGTTGGATACTTCTAGACCGGCTGAAGAGCCCCAGGCTGTACGAAAGATAAGCTTTATCGAATTTGTCTTAATCAATACCGGGCTTACTATAGGTTTTGGGACGATGATCTTCGTTCCCTTGGCTGCCTCGATTGCCGGTCCCAGCGTTCTACTCGCATTATTTATCGCCTTCGCCATATCTCTGGTTGTGGTGATGAGCATGGCGGAGATAGCGACCATCTTTCCTTATTCCGGCGGTCCGATATACAGCATACGATATGGTCTTCCGCCTCGGGTGGCAAATCTCGTTTTGATGCTTATGTTGCTACCGATGCTCGCCTTGATTCTGGGAAGCGGCGGAACGGAGAGTCTTTCCTTCGCCTACTACATAACGTCTTGGATACCAGCATTGGTTATTCTTGGACCACATGCGGATGCCATAATTGCCTGCCTGTTGGTAGTCGTGATATGCGTCATAAACATTCTTGGGGTAAAGATTTTTTCCCGAGCGCAATTTTACTTGCTTGGCTTTATGTTCATCGCTTTAATTGTGTGGGGGGCATTGGCGATACCCCATACTCAAATGGTATTCTACAACCAGCCGTTCTTCGCTGAGGGAATAACCCCGTTACTGTTTCTGATGGCAGTGGGGCTGGCTTATTGGGCATTTGTTGGAACGGAGCTGGGGGGTACACTGGCTGGCGAAGTTAAGTATCCCCTAACCATACTGCCAAAGGGGTTTCTTATTTCCGTTATGCTTGTGTTCCTGGTGAATGCCTGGGTGATTGGTATATCTTTAGGTCTAGCGCCTGTCGGAGAATTGGCTACTGCTGTTGAAGCAGGGAAAGGACCTGTTGCTGAGGCAACTAGACTTGCTTTTGTTGGTGTTGGTGCTGGCGGTTTCGCCGTTGCCATGATTGTCCTTGCTGCTGCTGTGGGTATGCATCCTCCGACACTCAATGCCAATCTAAGCGAGACGGGAAGGACCCTTTATGCTACTGGTAAGGAAGGAGTAATACCAGGATGGTTTGGACGTCTGAGCTCCAAATTCAAAACGCCGGTTAATGCGTTAATATTTGTGGCTATATTATTCTGTGTTGTTATTGCCCCGGATCTGGCCGAGTTATTGGGTGCTGGGGCGTGTGTAGCGTCGCTTGTTCTCTACATTGCGCTGATGATGTCCATTATCATGCTCAAAAAACGAAAGCCCAACATCGAACGCCCGTTTAAAGTACACATGGTTCTCCCAATCCTGGCGATAGTTTTTAGCGGTATCCTCGCTGTTGGACTGACATACTATATCGGCACGCAGGTAGCTTTAGAGATGGGAGTCTCTGTATTCATGGGGGAAATAATTTCGACAGGCGTGGGCGTGCTATTCGCAATAATCGGGCTAGTCTTTTACCTCGCGTTCAGGAAGAAGATGGAGGCTCCTCCTCCCTTCGAGGAATTCAGGGGAAAGATAATGAAAGTGGACGACGATGAAACAATACCTGAGGAGGAGTGGACTGAACTAAGGGCGCCAATGAGAGCGACTGGAGTGGCACTGAAGAAGATTAACCGACAGTATCGCATAATGCTGGCAGTTTGTCTGTCTCTTATCGCTATCACTGCGGCGTTCACAGCTTATCTCTATTTCACTTAATATAAAGGCTGATAGATGGCGAAAGGCCTGGTTAGCTTCGCTTCCGCACTACTTATTCCTTTATGTTATAAAGTCCGCTTCCGCCAATCATTTGCGCGTTTATCGACCAGGAGCCAGGGCAATTCGTACGTCCAGGCTCTGATCTAGTTCAGATAGATGGGTGACACATGAGTAAGGATAGGAGGCCCTATTTATGAAGAATGTATTCATAACCGGTGTCTCAGGTTATTTTGGCTCCAAGCTTGTCTCGCTGTTTGACCGAAAGGATGAGGTGGGAAGCATTGTAGGAATTGATATGAAACCACCTTCATATTCCTCGAAAAAACTGGAGTTTATACAACATGATGTCAGGGCCGATATGTACCCAATACTGTTAATAAGGGGCATAGATTGTGCTATCCATACAGCTTACATCTTGCCACCCATACACAATAAGACCTTGATGGAGGACATTAATATCAAAGGGACAAAGAACTTTTTGGATTCATGCGCCAGGGCTGGTGTGGGCCAGCTTTTATGTTGTTCTTCTACTACCGCGTACGGGTTCCATAAAGATAACCCATCTTTGTTGACGGAGGACTCTCCCCTGAGGGGAAATGACGATTTCACGTACTCCAAAAACAAAAAGGAGCTGGAGTTTATCTATAAAGAGTTTAAGGAAGCCCATCCCGATGTATGCCTGACTATTATAAGACCAAGTTTCGTAGTGGGTCCTAGATGGGATAACCCGCTTGCGTGGCATCTAAGAAAGAAGGTGACGATGCTGCCACAAGATACTGCACCGTTTCAGTTCATACATGAAGATGACCTTGTAGAGATTATCTATCAACTCCTGTCGAATAG
>Ga0307431_1000435_pt1 | contig 28702 bp, 39 predicted proteins | sample SalMarWE160170MG_FD_202155 | JGI IMG/M metagenome (GOLD analysis project Ga0307431, IMG submission 202155) | Salt marsh sediment microbial communities from the Plum Island Ecosystem LTER, Massachusetts, United States - WE1603-170 | ecosystem: Environmental > Aquatic > Marine > Intertidal zone >...
AGTAATAATCGTATTCATGCCAACCTCCTTGTCTTATCTTTATTTCCAATAAAGACATCGGAAGGTTGGTATGTTTGTATTGATAAATCATTAAAACCAGCCGCCTAAAAAGTGCGAAAGTTGACTATTGCAGAGTCTCTGAAAGATACGGTAATAAGGTTCATGCCGTATTGGCATGAGGTGATATCACCGACTTTGAAATCTGGAAAAAGGATACTCATATCAGCACATGGCAATAGCCTGCGTGCCCTGGTTAAGCATCTCGACGGAATTTCTGACGAGGAGATTGCACAACTAAATATTCCAACTGGAATACCTCTTCTTTATAATCTGGATAAAAACCTCAAACCGCTTCGCAGCTGCTATTTAGGAGACCCGAAGGAAGTGCGGAAAGCTATTCAGTTGATTAAGAATCAAGTCAAATCCAAGAGTTAGCATACTATAACAACCTTAATTGTTAGGAGCGGTTATTGGGAATAACATAAAAATGCAGAAATCACAAAACAACAAAATTCCATCTTCGTCGTTTCTACCTGCGGTGAAAGCAAAAAGCCACAAATTCAGATCGTGGTTTATTGGGATTTTGTTATTGGCCGGAGTAGTCGCAGCCGTAACTCACCTCGGTGAAATAGAACATTTTGCCAAACTGGCACGCGAGGCTAAGCCTAAGTGGTTGCTGGTGGCCTTGCTTCTGCAATTCGGTACTTACGTTTGTACTGCTGCAGTTTGGAAACGGGCTCTGCATTATGTTAATATAAGGCAAAGTTTTTTTTCTTTCTTACCGCTTGCCTTTGCCAAACTATTCGCAGACCAGGCCCTGCCAAGCGGCGGAGCGAGCGGGATAAGTTTCTTTATTGCAGCTTTGAAGCGCCGTGGGGTACCTACAGAACTCTGTATGGCCATGATGTTAGTAAGTCTTGTAGCATATTATGTGGCCTATCTGATTGTCGCGTTAGCAAGTTTGGCTCTGCTGTGGTTCTACCACGCCATTCACATCTGGATTCTTTTGCTGGTAGGACTGTTCTGCCTGGTGGCGGTGGCAATCCCTGCCGGTGCATTATTGTTGCAGCATTGGAGCAAAAGAGCGATTCCAAAGCTATTGACACGACTGCCAAACGTAAGAGATTTACTGCAAGGATTTACCCAGGCGCCTAAACACCTGCTACGCAATCGCCCCTTGGTAGCTACATCAATATTGTTGTATGTTACAATATTTCTGCTTGACGCAGCAACGCTATGGATAATATTGATTGCTATGGGACAAGATGCTTCGTTTCTTGTGGCGTTTCCCAGCTTTGTAGTGTCATCAATAATTGCTACGCTTAGCCCGATTCCACTTGGCCTTGGCATCTTCGAAGCAAGTTCTACAGGTATGCTTAGCACACTCGGTATCCCAGTCGAGGCAGCACTTACATCTACTTTGTTATTACGCGGTTTTACGCTATGGCTACCAATGTTGCCAGGTCTTTGGCTGGCAAGGCGAGAACTGCGATGATAGTTGAAGATACACAAGCTCGTTAATATGTGCCCTAAATATCCTCTCGCTTCTGTGACTTTTCAGTAAATTTGATAATATCACTCATCATCTGCACTGCTTCAATCGGATGTTGGCCAACAGCGGTTTCACCAGAAAGCATGGCATAGTCTGAACCGTCTAATATTGCATTTGCCACATCACTTACCTCTGCTCGTGTAGGTCTAAGGTGCTCAGTCATACTCTCAAGCATCTGCGTAGCGGTAATTACAAACTTCTTACGTTTATTGCATTTTTTTATAATCATCTTTTGCATGATGGGTACTTCGTATATGGGCAAAGACACTCCCATATCACCCCGGGCAATCATAATACCATCACAAACGTCCAGTATGCTGTTGAGATTTTCAATCCCCTGACGATTTTCAATTTTGGCGATTATCTGGCACTTGAAGTTGTATTGCTTGATATAATTTCTAATGTTGATAATATCTTCTTTGTCTCTGACAAATGACTGTGCAATAAAATCCACTTTATTCTTTACGCCAAATTGTAAATCTATTTTATCTTTGTCAGTTAGACCTTTAAATTTCAAATTGACGTCAGGGATATTTATTCCTTTGTTTTCCTTAATAATACCTGGGGTAACCACTTCAGCCTTTATACAGTTCTTAGCCCTGCTTTTTACCTTTATAGCAATATTGCCATCGTCGATATATATGTGGCTTCCTATACCTATGTCTTGCAAGGAACCTTCGTAGTCGAAGGGGATCATTCCCGTTGTGTAAAATTTTTCTTTATTTGTTAAAGCAACTTCATGTCCCTTTTTTAGTGCAACTGTTTTTTTATTATTTTTGAATTTGCCGATTCTTATCCGATAGCCTTCAAGGTCTTGTAGTATTTTTATTTTGTGCCTGCTTGTCTTATTCAGCCTTCTGACAAAATTGATATATTGCCTATGCATCTCATGGGATCCATGAGAAAAATTCAGTCTTGCTGTATCCATTCCAGACAGCATCATATTTCTTAAGATGGTGGTGTTTCCGCTCGAAGGTCCTAATGTACAGATTATTTTTGTCTTTCTCATTTCTGCTTCTGTAAATCTTGTAAGTTATGAAATTGCCATACCAAATTTGTAAAAACATTATCCTAAGCGATGCTTTTTGTCAATTTGTGGTTCGAAAAACCCATACAGTGGCTGTTTCAGATAAATTTAAATTCTCTTGTTCATGGTGCACACATATAGCACACTTCTTATGTAAAAATTTGTTATTCTTCCGGTCGGAACATGTACGGGTCTTGTCAGCATCGGTGCTTTTGTAATTTTTGTAGCTGTCTGATTACCCCTATTGCAGAGGTACAAGGAACATAGCACAGACTTGAAACCCACGACGGCTGGCCAATAGAATAGCGCTGTTTGTTGGCAATCGAATTTGAAGTAATCGGGATTGGAAACCAAAGGAGCGCAGCAAACAAAAAAGACCTGGATTTATCTCCAGGTCCTAATAGCGGGGGCATCATATGGGGACCTACAGATACCTTATATGTAACATTATATGTTACATTTTAAGTGTTCGCATTTTCCATAAGTCTTTATTATAAAAATGATTATGTAAATTAGGATTGGTGTGGTGTAACATATCTAAAACTAGCCTTCGAACCGCCTTGTCCATATCCTCTACCGACCCCTAAAAAACCACCAAAATGCGGATATATATATATATATATATGCCTTTATTAACTTGCTATAACAGCTTGTATATTCATGCATAGTACTTTGCGCCTGCTTAATCACCTTGCTGTTTTGTCCATGCAGTTGAACTGGTTTTTCTTGATAAGCCAAGCGAGTTAATCGTGGAAGTTCACATTTCTTACGAAATATGAATTATTCCAAACAGCGGTTGCTACAAAATCAGGGTTTCTTCTAATCCCTGATTGGTGTTACGCCATTTCCTTTACATGGCTCGGCAAGAAACGACCAGTTGAAAACTTTTTGCATCATGCTGTTGCTATGATTGGGATTACTGTCCGTAACCATGGGATATTGGAGTCGGTGAATTATGGCTTAGTTCAGACTTTTCGGCTCGAGCAGATATGAAAAGCTATAACGCAATACTCATAGTTTTGACAGGAGAAGACCGATATAGGCCAGACAGGAAGCTTCTGGAAAAGCTAAGCAGCTTCTTAACTCATCATCCCTTATCAACAAGAAAGACTCAAAAATCATGCAACGGATCGTTTTGAAAGTGAGATAGCTAATAGAGCCGTTTTCAATTACTGTACATCGACCCTGGTTGAACAAACGACGGATAAAGAACCCTACTCTTGTTTGGTTGTCCGAGGGTAAAGCCAGGAGCAAAGAGGTGAGTCGAGACCATATTGCGTTCTGGGAAAAATAAGAGCGTTTCCAAGTATAGAGATTTGGAATAGATACGCAGGAACTTGAAAGGATTCGTTGATAACGGAGCACAAGAAAGGCTAAAAAAGTGAAGATTTATAGGACATCGGCCGATATATCTGATTAGAATGACCCACAGAAGTGGGGGTGGGTCACCTTGTTGCACAGAACCAAGAGGTCTGTAACTCGAGGCATAAGCAAACCAAGTAATGACCGCCGTGAAATTTTACAGGCTGACTTTTGGTATCCTGTTTCGTATTGTAGTGATGCTCAAGCTCTTTTTTAAAGGAAACGAACTGAATCTGAATTATTAGGGTCTTTCGTTCGAATGATATCAACCAAAGAGGCTAAACGCTCAGGTAGAAAAGTTGGAATCGATATATTAGGTGATGTCTCCTGGGGGACACACTCTTGCCTGTTTTACAAAACCAAAGAGGATTTGTTCGATATTCTGGTACCCTACTTCAAGGCAGGATTGGAAAGCAATGAATTCTGCATGTGGGTCACTTCAGAGCCTCTTAGTACCAAAGGGGCCGACGAGGCGTTAAGGAAGGCTGTGCCTGATTTTGACCAATATCTAGAAAAAAGGCAGATCCAGATTATCCCACATGAAGAATGGTATCTTAGAGGTGGTGTCTTCAGTTTGCAAGGAGTTCTTAATAGTTGGATCGACCAATTAAATCGAGCTCTGGCCAGCGGTTTCGCTGGCATGAGGGTAGCAGGTGATGGAAGCACATTTGAGAAGACAGAGTGGAAACTTTTCACCAACTACGAAGAACAGGTGAATAGGACAATAGGCAAGTATCAGATGATTGCTGTTTGCAGTTATCGTATTGACCAGTGCACTGCATCTAAAATAATAGATATTGTTAGCTGTCATCAGTCTGCTCTTATCGGGCAGGAAGGTAAATGGCAGCTTATCAAAAGCAGCGAGCGCAAAAAAGCACTTGAAGAGCTGCAAGCAAGTGAAAGTAAATACAGAACACTTCTTGAAAATCTCCCTCAGAAGATATTTCTTAAAGATAAAGACTCCGTTTACGTCTCCTGCAATGATAATTACGCCAGGGATTTAAAGATTAAGGCCGATGAGGTTGCTGGAAAAACAGATTATGATTTCTTCACTAAAGAGTTAGCTGAAAAATACAGAGCCGATGACAGAAAAATTATAGAATCCAGGGAGACAGAAGATATCAATGAAAGATATGTTCAGCAGGGACGCGAGGTATTCGTCCACACTGTCAAGACACCTATTAGGGATGAACACGGAAATGTTACGGGGATACTGGGCATTTTCTGGGATATCACAGAACGCAGACAGGCCCAGAAGAAACTCTTGGATTATCAAAAGCGACTTCGAGACCTCACCTTACAGATGGCACTGACAGAAGAACGTGAGCGTAGACGCATTGCTGTAGAGCTGCATGAGCAGGTCACACAGAATTTGATTTTGTTTAAAATCCAGATAGGTTCACTCCGTGAGAAGAATCCCCCGGCAGAGTTGACTAAACCTGTGGACGAAATCTATGAGCATCTCGACCAAATTATCCAGAATATGCGGTCTTTGACATTTGATCTGGGTTCTCCCACTTTATATGAGCTCGGCCTTGAAGCTGCGGTACGGGAATGGCTCAACGAGGAATTTCAGCAGAAACATGGGATCAAGACAGAGTTCGAAAATGATGCTCATCCCAAGATCTTGGACAAGGAGATAGCTGTTCTTCTATATCAAGCCGTGCGGGAATTGTTGGTCAACGTTGTCAAACACGCTCAAGCACAGCATGTGAGGGTTTCTATTTGCACAGACAAAGGCAATATCCGCATCAGCGTTGCAGATGATGGAGCGGGGTTCGATCCCTCCGTAGGCGACTTTGGTTTGAGCCAAAAAGGCGGTTTTGGACTTTTTAGCATTCGTGAGAGGCTAAGTTATTTTGGTGGTAGTGTTGAGATCAAGTCTGAACCGGGCCGTGGTACCCGGATTACATTGGCCACACCCATGAGTAAACCAAAACGCTTATTCAAAATGGGGCAAATATGGGCATAAGAATTTTGTTGGCAGATAATCATGGGATTCTGCGACAGGGCATCCAGGCTTTAATTGAAAAACACAGTGATATGGAAGTAGTTGGCCAGGCCAACAACGGCCTGACGGCGGTGGAAATGACTCGCAAATTGCGGCCAGACATTGTTCTCATGGATGTTACTATGCCGGAATTGAATGGTATCGAAGCAACCCGTAGGATTAGAAAGGAACTGCCAGAAGTTAAGGTATTGGCCTTGTCGATACATGCCAGAAGAGAGTTCGTACTGGATATGATCAACGCCGGGGTATCGGGATACATGCTCAAAGAGTGCGTGTTGGATGATTTGATTCAAGCCATCAACACCGTGGTGGCCGGCCAATCCTACTTGAGCCCGCGAATCACCCGCATCGTTCTTGAGGGCATTGCAGAGAGCAATGCTTTCGCCATGCGGGATCGTCATTGCGAAGCCCTTACCCCGAGAGATCGGCAGGTCCTTCAACTTTTAACCGAAGGCAAATCGGCAAAACAAATCGCCTCACAACTGGCTTTGAGTGTTAAGACCATTGAAGCAAATCGCAGGCAGATCATGGAAAAGACCGACAGTAACAACCTTGCGGACCTTACCAAATACGCCATTCGCCAAGGATTAACGACAGTCTAACCAACGATTTGAATTTGGCAAGCCAATCAGTTAGTAACGCCCTTTTTCCCTCCATAGGAGCGCGTCCTATCCATTGGTTACTATCAATAGCTCCTTTGGATAATTGTCGTTTCTAATCTCAATCTTGAGGCTAAGTGGAAATATCAGTACCATAAAGACCAAAAATTTTTCGTCATCAGACTTGCTTGTCCGGTAAAGACATATTCAGGCCTCTGGGCTCTACAGATAACTTCTAACTATCCCGTCAGTTTTTAAGTTCAATCATCCTAAGGCTGCTACAAAGTTAGGAATAAACTTCTTAAAGCTAAACGCTGTAAACGCCGAAGCTTGTTTTACTAAGAAGCATAGAAAAACACAGTATGGCTTAGTGTGTGAGATGCTTCTGTTTATACTTCTGCTCCTCCAGGGTAAGAGCGGACTCCAAAATGGGGGTTGAAATGGAGACACAATGTGGGGTTGATAAGAAACGTGTCCTGACGTGTAACATGGCGGTGAATGTCAGATTCATCAAAAGACCTTTTGCAGTCTTAAGTGGAGACGCACGTGCGTAGCGTGCATTTCTTGATTTCGTTACTCTTTTGATTCTGTGAAAGCAGAAAGAAGGGAGACTGAAGATGGCAGTCGAAAAAGCAATTGGTTCCAGCAGTCTGGTCGAAGTTATCGACCGAATCCTAGACAAAGGCGTCGTAGTTGATGCCTGGGTGAGGATCTCTTTGGTGGGTATTGAAATACTCGCTATCGAGGCCCGAGTGGTAGCTGCCTCGGTCGAGACCTACCTGAAATACGCCGAGGCAATCGGTCTGACTGCGACAGCGGCCTGAGCTTCGGTCGAAAGGTAAAGGCACATCCTTCAAATGGGGGGATTATCGCCGGTAGAGGATTCTTGCCGAGTCATCCTTGTGGTGCTGGGAGCACAAAAAGCATGTCCCGCCAAGAAAAACCTCTCTTCGGGAAGGGAAAATGGAAGCGATGCTCTTGACTGTAAATACGGAAGATGTCCTTCAGAATATAGTCTCTTCCTATGAAACCAGAATACAAGGTGTTGAGGCACTCTTCGAAAGTACCCACGAAATCCTCCAGAGTTTTCAAGAATCTGTCCTTGACGCAAGACAAGAACGACAAGAAATCAATGGCCGGCTCAGGGAAAGCCTTGCCAAAAACGGGTCCCTGAGGAAGAAAGATTTTGATGGCATGATGAACGTCATCTCATCTCATCAGGATCAGAGGGAGCAAGAAGTAAGAAATTTATCGAAAAGCTATCTTAATGAGCAAACGAAGCTTGTTCAGGAATTAAGAGAGGGTCTGAGAAACTTTACGGATGCCTTGGCTAAAGGTGAAGCTCAAAGGGTCAAAGAGTTCCATACAGCAATTAAGGATATCCTTGATAGACAGGAGCAGAGAAAACGCGAGGTGACTTCCAAGCTGAAAGAGTTTCAAAAAGAGCAACAAGAAACGGCTAAAATGCTTAAAGATCTTTCAGCCAAGGGAAGGAAGCTCAGGATAAAGGACTTTAAATTAATGCTTATCGAATTCAAGAGGCAACGCAAAGAGCGAATAGCCCGTCAGGAAGAAAGACGACAGGAAGTCAAAGATATGCTCGATGAATTCAAGGCCAAACGCACAGACGCAGAACGAGCTCGTCTTGCTGAGCAGCGGGAGGCCTGAAATGCAGATAGCTCATTATTATGAGAGGTGTCATAAATAACATTATAGATTTTTACCAGATACAAGCAGAGGCTTTGAATGTTTTGCTGGATAATACACAGAAGGCCCTGGAACAATCGGAAAAGAAAAGAAAGGCTAATGAGCAGATGCAAAGACTGGAAAATTTCGTAAAGGATTTGATCATGAATTTGAACAATATACTGACGAAGTTTTACTGGCTTAAAGAGCGTAAGAAAAGACGACATGAAGAAATGAACCCAGACCAGGTAAACGCTATGATTGATTTTGCACACTGGGTCAAGTCTCTAACCAAAAAAGTGCAGCCCGTGTTGGAATATTTCCGAAAAAGCCAAACATTTGCGGAAAAGGTCGACAAGGACATTAAAGGGCTGGAAGCCCATATAAAAGCCCAATTAAAAAAATTTAACGAAATTCTTGATGAAACACCTGATACCTTAGCAATTCGTTTGAGCAAATATGCTAAAGCCCTGTCGGGACGTGTGTGGAAAATTTTTACAAATGGCGGTTTTAGTATTCTAAAGTCAAATCAAGTTACGCCTTCAAAGCGATCTGAAGGACAGCCATATGGCAATAAAGATGGAATTTCCGCTTTTGTCGCAAGTCCTCCTGACGAAGAGTTAGAAAATCTTGTCCACGGCTTAGACATAAGCTCGGCTCGGAAAAATAATAACAAATCAAAACGTTATACGTATTCGAAAATATAAGAATGAACGAGACACAAAGTCAAACTGTTTTAAAGCATCTGAGCAGCGAGCTTCATCGATTTATCGATACGATTGGTGAAATTCCTTATGTTGCCCTACCTTCGGAAAGGCCGGAGATTATTTGCTTTTCTAGAAAAATCAAGGAACTGACCGGCTATGACGTTAATGAAATCCTCGCTGATAGACAACATTGGGAAAATTTGATCCACCCCTATGATCGTGATCAGGTTTTTGAGGCCTTTGGCAGATGTAAGAACGAAGGCACGCCCTTCAATATAGAGTACAGAATTGTCCACAGGGATGGTTCCTTGCGGTATGTTAGTGATAGGGGTGAACCGGTCTTCGATAACAAAGGTAAAGTAAATCAGATTGAAGGTTTAATCACGCCTCTTGGGGAGAGTGGAGAACCTGCAGACATACCGCTTTTGGAAATTAGGGAATTGTCAAATCCGAACAATGTAAACTCAATTCATTTACAAAAAGTTCAGAAGTTCAGAAAGGAGAATCAAAATGGTAATGGCGATAGCTGAAGACATGAAGAAACTGACAGAGAACATCATTACTTCCCATGATGTTCGGGTAAAAGCACTGGGTACATTGGTGGCCGATACCCATAAGACCTTGAAAGGGTTCGAACGCGACCGGAAAAAGATGGCAACAGAACAAGCTAAATCATTGGCCGATTTCGTAAAGGAGCTATCCAAGAATGTTGAATACATGCTCAAAATGTTTGAAAGAGACCACAAACAAATGAGCAAGGAACAAGCAAAAAGCTTGAGCGATTTTGTGGTGAATCTTACTGAAGAGATAGGATCAATGCTGGAGGGTTTCCAGAAGAGCCGAAACGAGATGTCAGAAGAACTCAAAGACAAACTTGCGAAAGAAGTGAAAGAAATTGAGTCTTATGTTGCAAACAAGCTCAAAGAATTCAACAAGGCTCATGCTGATATGAGCGAGGAGCTCAAAAAAGACCTGGCTAAGTATGTGGAAGGTATCGTTAAGGAAACCAGAAGGTTCTTAAAGGAGTGTAGCTCTGATATGGCCCAAGCAAGAAAAGCCTGGCAAGGCATGTCTGCTACTATGGCCAAGGCAAGAAAAGCCGGTTTCGTGATGCCTAAGATCGACGCCGGAGAAAAGGTAAGCACAGTAAAGCAGGCAACTCGTAAGGCCCAGGGCAAAAAGAAAACCTCAACGAAGAGCAAAAGCCGCAGGCAAAAAGTTGGGGCCGGCGTCTAAGCGTTTGTCATTGCGAGCCAACAAAAGGTTGGCGTGGCAATCTGATTCATTAAGGTTTAGATTGCTTCGTCGTCCCGATGAATCGGGGCTCCTCGCAATGACAGAAACAATGCGAAGCTGCATCGGCCGAAAAAGCCAAGGAAGTGAAATATAAATTCAGGGAGGTATTAAATTATGAGCCAGATAACACACACGATAGCCCAGCTAACGTGCGGGTTCTGTAAGGGTACGGGCAAAGACCCTTTCGACTTGTTGAGTGAACATGCTACCTGCCAGGTCTGTGGTGGCGCAGGTAAAGTTGAGGTTAAAGAGCCGGTAATCAACTGTGTCTATTGCAAGGGCAGCGGTGTTTATCATAATACCCGTATTACGTGCACAGTATGTAACGGCAAAGGTATGGTTACAACTCCTAAGGGCGAAACTATCTCATGTCCCGAGTGTAATGGTACAGGTGTAGCAGTGGATAGTGGAATGCCCTGTCTTAAGTGTAAAGGCAAAGGGGTTATTTCGAGATAGAAGAAATGACAAGATTGGATTCTCCCAGAAAGGACTTTATCAAAAAGAGGGCTGAAGCGCTGACTAAATTTAAATCGCTCAGACAAAACTTTAGAAACAGAGAAAAGAAGATAAGAGCAGAGTTGGAGAAAGCGAGCAAAATCTGGAATAAGTTAGGCCAAAGATTCAAATGGTGGGGTTTGTTGCCCTGAAGAAAAAATAAGAATTAAAAAGACAGGAGGTCTGTCAAAATGATTGACGAGATGACAACAGTATTGGAGCCAAGTGCTCTGCCGGACTTTGTGGAGACAAAGTATGTAAAAGATATTACCGACAGGGCTCTTTCCTTTATTAAGGCGGGCTTTCCAGTCCATTTCAGGGGGCCTTCCGGCACGGGCAAGACGACACTGGCTATGCACCTGGCAAGCAAAATCGCACGGCCGGTGGTGATGATTCACGGAGATGAAGAGTTCAGCACCTCTGACCTTGTAGGCGGTCAACAGGGCTACAGGTTTAGAAAGGTTATCGACCGCTTTGTATCCCGAGTTTTGAAGGTGGAAGAGGACATGGTCAAGCGATGGGTAGATAATCGCTTAACTGTTGCCTGTAAATATGGGTTTACATTGATCTACGATGAGTTCACACGTTCTCGGCCGGAAGCTAATAATATCCTCCTTTCTATACTGCAGGAGAAGATGATGGATTTGCCGGTCGGACGTGGTGGTGAAGAGCCGTATTTAAGGGTTGATCCTAACTTTACAGCTATTTTTACAAGTAACCCGGAGGAATACGCAGGAGTTCATAGAAGCCAGGACGCTTTAAGGGACAGGATGATAACTATGGACCTGGACCACTTTGACTACGATACCGAAATGGCTATAACCTTGGCCAAAGCCAAGCTGTCCAAGCAAGACTCTCAGATAATAGTGAACATTGTAAGGGGGTTGAGGGAATCCGGAAAGTGTGAGTTTGCTCCCACTGTTCGCGGGTGCATTATGATTGCTAAGACTCTCAAAGTGCGAAAATTAACACCTTCGAGGGCAAATAATGTGTTTACGCAGATGTGCCAGGATATTCTGGCATCGGAAACAAGCAGAGTCGGTTCAAAAACAAACCAAGACAGGGTTAAAGAAATAGTAAGTGGACTTGTGGCAAAAGAAATCGGGACACAAAAAAACACAGATATCCCCCTAAGAGTTGGCCAAGGGGATGTTGTTCTAAGTCAGGAAGAAATAGAAAGTCTGGTTGGTGTATCCAACTGACAAAAAAATATGAGAGGATAGTCAAATGACACTTATGCGAGCATTTTCAAAGGTAGATAAAGATGGCAAGATTAAGCTTCCGAACAACATTCAGCGAGCGGCTCAAATTAAGGAAGGACAATTGGTCGAATTGAAGGTTACGGGAGCGAGCAAAAAGAAGAACGTTTTGATTTCAGCAAGAAGTTCCACCAGATAGCACTATAAGTCTCTCATTAAAGGAGTGAACAATGAAGGATGTTAATAACCTGAAGGGAATCCATGGAGTGGGGACTATGCAGAGCAGAAAGAAACGCTCTATCTCCAGGGTTCAAAGCTCGGCTTATTTAGATTTATATATGCTCAACAAGGAAAAAGAAAGGCTCTTAAAGGAGGACAAGAGATTGTCAATGAGACAGGACTGCATCCGAAAACGCCTCGAAGAAATAGAGCATGAAATGAATAAGATTCAAGAGGCTGAAGCTACCTCGAAAGCCGGCAAAGACACAGCATCTCCAAGACGTGCAATTGCTCAAACAAACGGAGTTAAAAAAGAGTTTAAAACGATGGCTCTAAGTTATTAGGCAAAAGAGATTATTGTTATGGAATGGAAGACAATGGACTTTAAAGGTGGCAAAACAAGGCTGGGGTTAAAGATTGGCGAGATCTTAGAAGGCAACAATTTTGGATGCTCCTTATGTTCAGGTAAGGGGATATTGCCCAGAACTAAAGGTATAAAATGTCCTGTATGTAGAGGCGAGGGTATGGTTTCTTTAACCGGCCCGATTGTAGTATGTGCATATTGTAAAGGTAGAGGCGATTACCCACCCAGGACAAATATTACTTGCACCGTTTGCAGAGGAAAGGGATTAGTCAGTATTACAAAGCCTATAGAGATATGTGCTTATTGTCGTGGAACCGGTGCCGAGCCTGGCAATAAACTTCCTTGCTTAAAGTGTAAAGGTAAAGGCGTAGTTACAAAATAGAGGCATTAAAATGGCTGAGCAAAAAATGATGCATGCCACCCAGGCGACCAACCTTGCTGATATCTTGGAGCGGGTTTTAGATAAGGGTATTGTTATTGCCGGAGATATTAAGATACAACTTCTCGATATCGACCTTCTCAATATCAAAATAAGGCTTTTGATTGCCTCTGTGGATAAAGCTATGGAAATGGGAATAAACTGGTGGCAGCAGGACCCTTATCTTTCCTCGAATGCGAAAGAGGAAAGGTTAGAGAAAGAAAATAAAACCTTGAAGAGCAGATTAGAGCGAGTAGAAGCAAAGATAAGATAACAAGAAAAGGGGATTCGTCAATGGCTAAAGATAAGAAGAAAAAAGATGAGGAAAATAAAGGGCTGAATATCGATTTTGGTATAGGGAAATTGAGCCTTGGTCTAGGAGGACTATTAGATGGTATTGGAAACCTGGTTGACCTGGCTGCTAAATTAAAGGAAGCAGGCGGTGAAATCAATAAAGAAGGCGAAATTGACTTGAGCAACCTTAAGGAAGGTATGAAAGGAGTATTTGGATTCTCAGTGAAAACTGCCGTGGGAGGCAAGCCCGTAGTTGAGTCATTCGGAAACGTCAAAAAGACTCCTGCAGGACCTAAAGTCGAGGAAGAAAGAGAACCTATCACCGACGTCTTCGATGAAGACCAGGAGATTCGAATCTATGCCGAGATGCCGGGAGTTAACCAAGAGGACATAAAATTAGATTTGAAAGAAGACATCCTGGATATTTCAGCCCAGACCGGAGACAGGAAATATCACAAAGAGATCTTACTTCCGGCAAAGGTAAACGCCGAAACCATGACCTCTTCTTACAACAACGGCATCTTAGAGGTTAAGGTGAAAAAGTGAATGGAATTAAAAGGGCTAAAAGAGACTCCGCTGAAGTTAATCCTGTTTGGTGGAAAAGGCGGTGTAGGAAAGACAACCTGTGCATGCGGTACTGCCCTTTATTTGGCGAAGGATTTCAAGACACTGATTCTTTCAACAGACCCGGCTCATTCGCTTGCTGACAGCTTGGGAGAGAAAATCGGCGACCAGATCAAAGAGGTCAAAGGAATAAGAAATTTAAGTGCTCTTGAAGTAAACGCAGAGAAGGCTCTTTCAAAATTCAAAACAGAACACGAAGACGAAATCAAAAAAATTGTAGAGACCAGCACTAACCTGGATGCTGGAGATATTGATTCGGTCTTTGCGTTGCCTATCCCAGGGATGGATGAGGTAATGGGTTTTAAGACGATGGTTGATCTAGTAGACGAAGCAAGCTTCGACAAATATGTGGTAGATACAGCACCTACCGGTCATGCCTTAAGGCTTCTAACCTCTCCCAGGCTGTTAGATGATTGGGTTAAGGTAATGGCGAAGATGAGATGGAAATACAGGTATGTGGTCGAGACATTTGCCGGAAAGTACAGTCCTGATGAGGGTGACGATTTTCTGCTAACTATGAAGAAAGCTGTGAAGAGAATAGAAGGTTTGCTTCGTGATGGAAGCAGGTGCGAATTTATAGCGGTTACAATCCCGGAAGATATGGCAATTTTGGAAACGGGGAGATTGATAAATAGTCTGGGCAAATACGGGATAAAGGTCAGACAGTTGGTAATAAATAATGTTTTACGCTCAAATGGTTGTGAGTTTTGCAGGGAGAAAAGAAAAGAGCAAGATAAGTATATAAACCAGATAACAGTGAAATTTAGCGGATTAAAAACAACAATTATTCCCTCACAGCCTCGAGAAATCAAAGGGATTGAGGCATTGGCTAATTTCAAAGAACAGTTGTTTAATTAGCAATGAAGAAGAGAGGCGATTACATGAAACAATTGAAAGTAAAGGAGGCTTTACCAAAAGACGCGGGCAGAGCTATTGCCAGGATAGACCCTGAAGATATGAAGAGTTTGGAACTTGAAGTGGGCCAAGTAATAGAGATAGAAGGTAAAAGGAAAACTGCCGCCAAGGCAATGCCCTGTTATGCCGATGATAGAGGGAAAAAGATTATTCAGATAGACGGTATTACAAGAGAAAATGCTAAAATAGGGCTTGATGAAAAGGCAACGGTTCGGGGGGTAAATAGCAGGCCTGCCAGCAAAATTACACTTTCTCCTTTAACTGCAACGGGGGCAGTTCAAAAGGATAAAGACGCTCAGTACATCGGTTCTCTCATAGAAGGGCTGCCTTTAACCAGCGGTGATAAAGTAAGAGCAAGATTATTCGGCACCAGAACCTGCGATTTTATAGTTGAGGGTACAATCCCCGATGGGGTGGTATTAGTTAGTCCTAATACACTAATAAGAGTAAAGACAAAAGAAGGCAAAATTGAGAAAGCCAAAGTATCCTATGAGGATATTGGTGGCCTTAGCACTCAGGTTCAAAGAATAAGAGAAATGATTGAGCTGCCTCTGAAGTATCCTGAAGTTTTTGATAGGCTTGGCATCGAAGCACCTAAAGGCGTCTTTATGTATGGTCCACCAGGAACAGGAAAAACATTGACTGCCCGTGCTGTAGCCAATGAAACCGAAGCCTATTTTACCAACATAACCGGCCCAGAGATTATGGGTAAATTTTACGGCGAGTCCGAAGCTCGCTTACGGAGTGTATTTGAAAACGCCCAGAAGCACACGCCAGCTATAATCTTTATCGATGAAATAGATGCTATAGCCCCCAAGCGGGAAGATATGGGCAGTGAAAAACAAGTTGAAAGGCGTGTCGTAGCTCAGTTATTAGCTCTATTGGATGGATTGGAATCTCGTGGACACGTTATTGTTATTGGTGCGACGAACATACCTAACACCATAGATCCTGCCTTGAGGAGACCGGGACGCTTCGATAGAGAAATCTCTATTCCCATACCTGATAAAAACGGTCGATTGGAGATATTAGAAATTCATACAAGAGGCATGCCTTTGGCAAAGGATGTCAGCCTGGAGAAATTAGCCGAAATTACGCATGGATTTGTGGGAGCGGATTTGGAGGCATTAGCGAGAGAAGCAGCTATGTCGGCCCTCAGGAAAATCCTGCCGGAGATTGATTTTGAATTGTCGGACATTCCTTATGAGGCCCTACTCAAATTAGAAATAACGATGGACAATTTCCTTGAGGCGATGAAGGAGATCGAGCCATCTGCAATTAGAGAAGTATTCGTTGAAGTGCCCGATGTAAAATGGTCTGACGTAGGTGGTCTTGAGAATATCAAGCAGGAACTTAAAGAGGCGATAGAATGGCCGCTAAAATATCCTGATGTTTTTAGAAAGGCTGACACTAACCCTCCCAAAGGGATCTTGCTCTATGGTGTACCTGGAACCGGAAAGACGCTTTTAGCCAAAGCAGTCGCTAATGAAAGTGGCGTCAATTTTATATCCATCAAGGGTCCCCAGCTTATTAGTCGGTACGTCGGAGAATCGGAGCGAGGAGTTAGGGAAACGTTTAGAAAGGCAAAGCATGCTGCGCCAACAATACTTTTTCTGGATGAGATAGATAGTCTTATACCAAGAAGAGGCTCAAGTTCTACAGATGCTCATGTAACCGAAAGGGTGATAAGTCAATTCTTGACCGAGATGGATGGGATTGAGGAACTCAAGGGAGTTGTCGTGTTGGCTGCAACTAATAGACTGGATTTAGTTGACCCTGCCGTCTTAAGAAGCGGCAGATTCGACCTCTTGTTCGAGTTGCCTGTGCCTGATGAGCAAACCCGAGAAGAGATTTTCAGAATACACACTAAGAATAAGCCTCTCGATAAAGATGTTGATTTGAAGAAATTGGCTAAAGAGGTCGAGGGCAAAACTGGCTCGGATATTGAATTTATCTGTCGAAAGGCCTCCATGTTTGCAATAAGAGAGTTCATCAATCAAGGGAATGAAAGCAGAGACAAGAAGAACGGTTTCAAGGTTTCAAGGCAGCATTTTGAAGAAGCTATTAGAATGCTAAAAAAGCAAAACGATAATAGGACATAAGGGGGTCTCGTAATGTTGAGCATTATTGAGAAAGTTAAGGATCTGTTTAAGTGCAAAGCTGAAAAGAGTGCCGAGTCCCTGCCACAACAGGAGGAACCAAAGGCTGAAGAGAAGACCGAAGAACAACCCGAATCCCCTGAGGGAGCTGGCCCAGATTAGGTAAGCTACGGATTAATCTTCTTTTTCTTGGTTTTTTGCTGGATGAAGTATGGGTCTTAGGGAAGGGGCCGGCAAAGCCTTCCCGTGAAATGAAAGGGTTTGTTATGAGCGAAGCAGGTAAATATATTTACGGAATCATAAACTCCAGCACAGAAGAATTCTTTGATATAGATGAAATTGTACCCCTTGAGGGTATCTACCCCTCTATAGGCCCCGTAGAGGCTGCAAATAGTAATAAAGGTTCCAACCGTGCTTATACTGTTTCCTTTCAGGACATATCCGCAGTAGTAAGTGATTCGGCGATAGTTGATTATAGACATGTGCCCAAAGACACCTTAGCCAGGCTGCTTGTCAGGCACCAGCGAGTAGTCGAGAAAGTGATGACTGAGCACGCGATTATTCCTATGAAGTTGGGGACATTCGCTGACAATAACGAAGAAGTGAGAGAGATTCTAGCCAAAGGGTACAAAACAATCAAAGATATACTCGGAAGGTCAAAAAACTGCATAGAGATCGATGTCGTGGCTACATTGAATGATTTTGATTCGTTTCTGCGAGAAGAGATATCAGAAGAAGAGGGAATAAAGCAATTCAGACAATCGCTTTTAAGTAAAAAAGGCGGTGTTACCGTAGACGATCAGATGAGAGTAGGTGTTTTGGTCAAGAAGTATTTAGATAAGAAAAAAGCCCAATACGCTGAGCAGATACAAACGGCTTTAAGTGAGATTGTTCAGAATTCTAGGGCTCACGACCTTATGGATGACACAATGGTCCTTAACACAGCTTTCCTTATGGACGAAAGCAAGCAGGAAGATTTTGAGCAGAAGTTTGATGAGATCAATAATAAATTTGAGGAGAAACTAAATTTTAGATGTATAGGTCCACTTCCACCGTATAGCTTCTACACCCTTGAAGTGAAGAAACCACGATTCGAAGAAGTAAATTGGGCCAGAAAGAAATTAGGGCTCACAGATGAATTTATAACCGCAAGTGAGATCAAAAAAGCCCACCACAAAGTAGCCTTAACCTGCCATCCAGATAAGAACCCCAATACTCCGGATATAGAGAAAAAGTTCGATGATATGACCAGAGCTTACAGAATACTTCTTGATTATTATCGAGCTTCAAATCAGACAGAAGAAGCAGATGGTTGCTATTTTAATGAGGAAGCTTTTGAAAAGAATGCGATGTTAGTTACAACGGTAGGATAATATGGAAAAAGAAGGGAAGTATATTTACTGCATTACTAAGACGAAACAGGAAAGAAACTTCGGCCCTATTGGCATTGGTAAAAGGAGCGATGAGGTTTTAACTATTGGCTACGACGATCTAAGTATGGTGGTAAGTAGTTATCCGGTAACCAAGCTTGCTGCAAATCGAGAGAACATGTTAGTCCACCAGAAGGTAATTGAGGAGGTAATGAAGGAATTTGACAGCGTGCTTCCGGTTCGATTTGGCACTATTGCCTCCAGTGCTGATGAGATAAGGAATCTGCTGGATAGAAGATACAGAGAATTTATGAGTGCCCTAACAGATATGGACCACAAAGTGGAATTAGGTGTTAAAGGCATATGGAAAAAGATGGATGCTATTTTTAACGAGATTGTAGAAGACAATAGAGAAATCAAGAGTTTGAAAGAGAAGATTGCGAGAGATACGAATGGAAATAACAACCAGATGAAAATAGAAGTTGGCAAGATGGTTGAACGAGCCTTACAAAAGAAAAAAGAACAAGAGGCTGAAAGAATAGTGGATGCATTCAGAAGAACAGCCTTTGACCATAAACTTAACAAGACTATTGGCGATGAGATGTTTATAAACGCCGCTTTTTTAGTAAGCAAAGGCAGAGAAAAAGAATTTGACAATATCATGGATGACTTGAGTGATGAATACCAAGACAGGATGAAGTTTATGTATGCAGGGCCACTACCTGCATTTAACTTTGTCAACATTGTCATTTACCCAGAGGAATGGGAAAAATAGTGGTGGATATAGCAGCAAAGGAAGGCAAATACATTTATTGTCTAATAGAATCAACTCAACCCCAGTCTTTTGGGCCGTTGGGAATCGGGGGCCGAGGCGATGAGGTATACACAATCTGTTTCGATAATATAGCTGCTGTAGTTAGCAATGCACCGATCAAAAAATATCGTGTTTCAAGAGAGAATACACTTGCTCATGAAAAAACAATTGAAGCAGTTATGGCTGAGCATGCTGTTTTGCCCGTGAGATTTGCGACAGTTACTGAACATGAAGAAAAGGTTATGAAGATATTGCAAGCAGAGCACGATAGGTTCAGAGAGCTGCTAAGCCAAATGAAGGATAAAACCGAACTCGGTGTTAAAGCAGTATTTAAGGAAGATGTTATTTACAAACATATCCTGGAAAAGTATGAAGATATAAGGGTGCTAAAAGAAAAAGTCGCAGCGATTGAATCTGAAAAAACGCACTTTCAACTTATGCAGGTAGGGGAAATGGTAGAGCAGGCCTTAGAGAAAGAAAAAACAAAACATAGAGATGAGATACTAGGTGTCTTGCGACCTCTGGCAAAAGAGGTCAAGTCCAACGATACCTATGGTGAGCTGATGATTGTTAATGCAGCCTTTCTAGTCCTCAAAGAGAAAGAACCAGAATTTGACTGGGAAGTTGAAGGACTTGTGGACAAATATGGTGAAAAAATGAGATTTAAGTATGTGGGGACACTGCCACCATTCAATTTTGTCAATCTCATAATTGAGACGGAAAAATATTAATGTTCTTAATTGATAGTATATTGCTTGCACCAGTAAAAGGCGTGGTGTGGCTGGGTGAAAAGCTTAAGGAGATAGCCGAGAGAGAACTGTCTGATGATGGGCGGATAAAAGAGGAACTTATGGCATTGCAGCTAAAGTTTGAGTTGGATGAAATAACTGAACACGAATACAACGAAAAGGAAAAAGAACTTTTAGATCGATTAGATGCTATTACAAAATCAAAAGAAAGGTAGGTGCAAAAATGGCTAACATAGGAGAAGCAGGACAAGCGGTTGTTGAGTTTTTGAAGAGGACCCTTAACGTCAAAGCGGTAAAGGTGGTTAAGGCCACAAAAGTTGATGATGGATGGGAAACAGAGGCTGAAGTTTATGAGGAGAACTCTTTTCTAAAGTCCGTTGGACTTCCTACCAAGGTACAGGACAGAAATATCTACACAGTAAAGCTAAGTGACAGTCTGGAAGTTGAATCTTACGAGCGTCAAGGGCATCCAGTGTTAACTGAGTAAGAGAGATATGCAGATGATAGAAAAACAGCTTGTCTATTTATATTGTGTTACAAATAAAGAGCCAAAACTGACAGAAACAAAGGATTCAGTAGACAACCTCTATTTCATCTGCCACAGAGGCCTTTGTGCGGTAGCCAGTAAGGTCGAAGAAAGCGAATTTGACGAAGAGGGCCTGAAAAAGAATATGGCTGATTTAGAATGGGTTAAGGCTAATGTGAGTACACATGAAAGGATAATAGAAGGAGTTATGGCTAGTGCTGATGTGATACCCTTCAAGTTTGGAACCTTGTTTAACACAGACAACAGTCTGAAGGCAATGCTCGAAGAATATGGTGAAGAATTTAAAGCAATTTTGGGGAAATTGGGAGATAAAGAAGAATGGGGAGTCAAGATTTATTGTGATACGGAGAAATTAAAGGGAAGCGTTATCAACGGTGAGTCAGAGATTTTACAAATCGAGAACGAGATCAATTCTTCTCCGCCAGGCAGAGCCTTTTTTCTTGAAAAGAAAAAAGCTGAATTGATAGCACAGTCGGCGAATGCGAAAATTAACGAATATAGTCAAGAAAGTTTCGAGCTATTAAAGGAGTTGAGCTTCGAAGCACGTATAAACAAGTTATTACCGAAAGAAGTAACCGAGAGAGAGGATGACATGGTTTTGAATTCGGCTTTTTTAATCGGTAAAGATGAGGTGGGCGACTTTATTAATATGATCGATACCTTAAAAATGCATTATGAAAACAAGGGGTTTTCCATAGACTGCACTGGCCCCTGGCCACCGTACAACTTCTGTGGTCTTTCAAAACAGAAGGTGCGAAATGCATAATGTCGCAATAACGTCAAAAGAGGTGACCCTTTTAGAAGTTTTGGACAGGGTCTTAAATAAAGGAGTGGTTGTATCTGGCGATATAGTCATTTCCGTGGCTGATGTAGACCTTATATATTTAGGATTGAAAGTTTTGCTCAGTTCAGTGGAAACTATGGAGCAGTTAAGGGGGGCGCCAATCACCGGCCCCATGCAGGAGGCAACATAACAATGGAACTGTACATATATGGCATAATAGATTCCAGTGGCCGAATGGTTGAATCCATTCGCGGATTGGAAGGAGCCGATGTTTACAATATCCCTTATTGCGATATAGGGGTGGTTGTAAGTAAGTTCACTAAGAGTCCAACTCAAAACACGACCAAAGACTGTGTTTTAGCGCACGAGGAGGTCATAGAAAGGCTAATGGAGTATTTTACCGTTTTGCCGGTCAGGTTCCATACAGTGTTTGATGGTAGAGATGGTGTTGTTTCCCTGATGCAAAGCTATTATAAGGACTTTAGAGATAACCTGGATAGACTCCGCAATAAGGTTGAATTTGGCATAAAGGTCATATGGCCCTCTGACAAAATGAAAGAGCATATAATCAATACCTACAAGAAAAACAACAAAAAAGTGTCTGTACCAGGCGATTCGTCGAACAAAAGATTTATGAGGGACAAGTTTGAAAAACACAAGTTAGACGAAGACTTTCAAAAGAAGGCCGATAAATTTATTAACGTTATGGACATGTTTTTCAGTAAGTTTGTTGCGGAAAAGAAACTTAATAGGCTAAGGACTGAAAACCTGCTTCTTGATGCTGTTTACCTCGTTGAAAAAGACAAGCAGGCTAATTTCAAGGAGGCTTTCGAGCACATAAAAAGTGCTCATCAGGGCTTCAAATTTCTGCTCAGTGGCCCCTGGCCTGCATACAACTTTGTCACTTTGCCGAAGAAAAGTGACTCGCTCAAAGATTCTGGGCAAGAAGATTTGTTTGATAAAGTAATCCAACATAGGGATCTAGTAGGAGCTGATAAGATATGACATTAAACGGCGTGGTCGAGACAGATTTTCCTGAAGAGTTTATTGAAGAGATGGAAAAAACCGACGATGCGCTTCCCAAAAAGATCAATGCTAATCCTGAAAATGTGGAAAAGGGCTTGGCAAAACTAGTGCTTACCCTGATAGAGTTAATAAGAAAGCTATTAGAAAAGCAAGCTATGAGGAGAGTAGAAGCAGGATCTCTTTCTGACGAGCAGATAGAAAACGTGGGCGAAACCCTGATGAAATTAGAAAACAAAATGGAAGAGCTGCAGCAAATATTCGGCCTCAAGGACGAAGAACTGAACCTGAATTTAGGGCCTTTAGGAGATTTGATGTAGGGGGAACAATGTCTACAGAAGATACCAAAATAAATTGTCCAATCTTTCAAAAGCAAGAACCGGTGATCGAAAATATCACAGTTCAGATTAATAATGCCAAAGATGTCTTAGAAAAGGCAGAATTTGCTAAAAAGCTACAGGAAGAGGTAGATGTGCTTCTTTCTTGTCCGGATTACGATAAAAAAAGTACCGATTGTAATAGTTGCCGTTTCATTGCGAACGTGCGCGCGAAAACAGCAGGTTTGATTATAAAAGCCGAAAAATTGGCATAATCAAAGAAGCGAGGAATAAACAATGGCAGAACAAAAAATGGTCCATGCCATAGAAGCAACTAACTTGGCCGACATCCTCGAAAGGGTGCTGGATAAAGGAATTGTTATCGCAGGGGACATCAAAATTCAACTTGCTGATATCGATCTTCTTAACATCAAGATTAGGCTCCTGATCGCTTCCGTGGATAAAGCTATGGAAATGGGAATAAACTGGTGGCAGCAGGACCCATATCTATCTTCGAGAGCAGGTAAAACAGACCTTGAACAGGAAAATAGAGAACTGAAGAAAAGAATAGAGCGAAACGAAGAACTCAAAAAGAGATTAGAACGTGCAGAAGCGAAGGCGTAAGAGGAACTGTCTATGAGAACCCTGATTTATGTCCCTATTATCCATACAAGTGCTGACCTTGGTTCCATGGCTAACGATATAGCAAAAAGAGGTATTATGAATTTAGGGGAAGAAATCTGGACAAAGCATAGAAAAACTGTCGAGGGTTTCTGGGATGCTATATCGGATTGTTTTAATTCTGTAGACGTCAATGGAATGAAAATATATCAGGATGGGATGGTCGGTGAAGATGAGGTTGGCAAAAAAATAGTCGAAGATACAGCTAAAGCTGGAAGCAAAAACTATCAGTTGGTATCAAGGCTTCTTGAAAGAGGAGCTGTTCTGGTTAAAACAGAAGACTTTAAGCTGGTCAAGCGGGAATATGATAGATTGCTTGCTATAACACAGGCCAAATCGATTACACGGAAAATAATAGCATTTATAAAATATAAATTGGTCAAAACTGTGCTTTTGAATAAAAGAGACGCTTTTATTGCCAAAAAAATAGACGAAACGCTTGATCCCGATGAAAAAGGGATTTTGTTTATCGGAGCCTTTCACAAGATTAAGAAAAGACTTCCTAAAAGCATTCAAGTTAGAGAAATAAAAGATACAGATAAGGTAAGGACATATCAAAGATTACTGCCTTTTCATAACAAGTATAGAGAACAATTTGACAAATTAGGCAGATATCTTGTTTCAGAAATAAGCTTAGAGGGCAGGTCATAACGCACCTAATCTGGGACCAAAGTAACCGCCAAATTATGGACACGTCATCCAAAGCAAAAAGTGAGGAAGTAAAGAGGCAAAACTCGAAGCCGATATTGCTTATTGAAGATAACCACCTTGATGCGATGACGGCCGAACGTACGCTCAAAGACCTCAAGGTCACAAACCAAATGGTTCAAATGGCCAATGGTGAGGAAGCATTAGAGTATCTGAGAACCAAGAGGGATAAAAAGCCATGTCTTATTATTCTTGATTTGAATATGCCAAAGATGAACGGCCTCGAATTTCTGAAAGTCGCAAAAGCCGACAACTCGCTGAAGAAGATTCCCGTTGTGGTACTAACCACATCCAGTGAGCAGCAGGACATAGTTGAGAGTTTTAAGCTTGGTGTTGCCGGTTATATAGTCAAGCCCATCGATTATAAGAAGCTTGTAGATGCTATTAGGAGAATTGAGCCATGCTGGACATTAAGCGGTTTACGAGATTGAAGCTAATTTAGCTCGCATCGCTATGGGCTTGGAAGTGACTGGAAATCATACTGCTTGTCACTATTTGTTATCGGCAATCACCGTAGTGAAGTAATATCGTTGTATCGCCTTTCCAGAAAGAGGCTTTACGGGCCGAAAACCTGTTTGGGCCGTCTACCCACTGGTCCATTCCAAAAATGCATGTTTTTCTTGACAAAGACCGACAAAGATAGTATTGATAATGCTAATTATCAAACGTTCAGAAAAGATGCGAGATTTGAACGTTTTGAATGCTGGAAGCAGATCCTTATTTTGGATTGGAGCCGACGGAGCATATCAAAGCGGTAATAAACACATTGGTTGGTGTTATCGAGGAGAGATAATGGATTCTTCAGACCAAGAATATAGGGGGTGATTGCTATACAACTGGCGATGGTGCTGACGCTGACGGTGAAGGGAGTGGTATCAAGAGATGGCTTAGCAGGGAGGATAACGGTGGAACTGAGCGGCATGGGCGTTAGCCCGTGCTCAACTCGAGCGATTGGTTATGCGGTCTCCTCTCACACTACAGAAAGGAAGTAATCTTGACTGCAAAGTCGACCAGCAAAACAATCAGAATCCATACTATGAATTCTATGAATATGCATGCTTTCATCAGTAGCTTTGACCAATGCCTGATAACAAACGACCTGTAATTCTTAAACAGTAGGCTTGCAATGTGAACCATGCCAGCGTCCTGAGCGAAGACTGGATCGCGTCGCATTTGGTAGCGGATCAGAGCAATGCGAAGCAACTCCGCAAACATCGCTGCGACGGTCATAATGAAAAAAGTGTAGATCCAATGCATCAAGGCCAGCGACTTGGGAGACTCCGGCACCGTACGGAAGAAAGCGTACGTAGCCGCCACTCCACATAGAGAGACGGTTACTAGTATTAGGCAGACCGTGAGTGGTATGTTAGTGGGGCTGTATCGAAGGCTAACAGACTCGCCGAAAGCAGGGTCGCCACAATCCTGAGGGCTCTGCCGCAAATGGTAGTCAATTGATTCAACAAGCTTCCCTAACATACTGTCGAATTGGTCCTTGTCAGTGAAATCAGCGTAGAGTTTGTTTGCTAGAAAGAATGGAATATCGCACTTTTCGATAATGATCGGAATCACGATAATCCTGTTTCCTCTGATCTCCTTTGTCATGGCCCAATCCAATTCTTGGCGGACCCAATTGGAATAAACGGAGTTATTGCTGATGACCGCAATCACCAAGTCAATCTTGCTGATTGCGTCCGAGATTTTCTGAACCAAGGATTCTCCGAATCGGATCTCAGCCTCGTCAACCCAGCATCGGATGTTGTGAGTCCTGAGTGAACTCGCGAGTTTGCGTACGAAGGGCTTGTCCTTCGAATTGTGGCTGATGAATACGGTGGGAGACTTGAGAGACCTCGCAGATAATCGGCTACTATAATCGGCCATGCTCATTTCGACTGTATAACTATATGCTTCAGCTTCGGAGCATATAGCGACGTAAGCTGGAAACACAGGTTAAACAGCCTCAATACCATTCATTTCTTCTCGAGAATTTCTATAGCAGTTTCGGGCCAATTCATCTCCGAAGCATATCCCGGGGGTACAGTTCTCCATTTGCATTTCTTGCCCGACTGTCCTCTGAGCTTTCGAAGAACACTCTCGACATCCACAAACACTCTTCTCAACGAGATCCTAGTGAGCAATGATTTCCCAAAATACTTGAGTTTCGGACGTTTGCCGTTAGGTCTCGCGTGGGTGTAGGCGTTGCGCAGTATCCGGATTTCCTCCATTATGCCACGTTCATCATCAGTGATTAAGGATCTTTTCCTTAGCCACTCAAGTTTGGATTTGAAACTGGCGAAACCGTCGTCCATCTGGTTTGCAAATCTCTGATTGCGCTGTGTTGGATGATCTCGGACATAGCACCTGATCAGATCTTCTGACTCATGTTCGAGGATATTTTGAAGGTCAAGGAGTATTTCCCTCATGAGGACCTCCTCAGGTTCTGCGGGAAGCAAGCGCGATTCGAGGTACATGTGGAGGCATGTAAGCTCTGCAAAGAAATTCTGATAGGATTCTGTTGCTATATGCAGACTGCCCTTGAATTTTCCCTTTTTTACTTCATGGGCACCAAAACGTTTGTTCTTCAGGTTTCTCGTGACTTTCTCAGCGATTCAACCATTGTTTCATTATATGGTCTCGGCATAACATGACGAATCCCTGTGTGTTCAAAGTGAGTCCATTGGACTAAGAACGCCTTGACTTCCACGGTTCAAAACATGCATGGAGATCATAGCTGTTTACTTAGACTCCGTTCCCGTCGGCGATATGCCAACAGAAGATGCCGCAAAACAACAGTCTACCGAAAGCTGGAAAGCCAAAGGATTGTCACAGTGATGACTTTATGCAGTGCGAGCTAACTTGTCAATGCAAAACGGCCTATGAAGGAACAGCATGTGAGTAAGGTTACAATTGCTGGAATAACTCCTTCCTCAAATTGTGAGCGTTTTTATACTTGACTCCAAGGGCCAGAAGTACCATAATATTATTGAAAGGTTTGGAATTTGTGCGTTCTCTGAACCTTTACAGATTGAACAACAATTATATGTTAATAAACGATTCCGTCAAATGAAAAGTGGATCACTCCAAAGAGTGACCTTTTCGACTAGTTGAGGATTTCCTTGATCTTGGTTAGTGCTTCGTCTGGATCGGCTGATTTTGAAATGAAGCCATCCGCACCAAGTGCGGTTGTTTTATTCTCGGTCTGATCAGGTGGAAGAGCAGAGAAAAAGAGGACTGGTATTGAACTTGTCTCTACATCTCTTTTCAACTCTTTAAAAACAGTGTAACCGTCTTTATCAGGCATCTTAATATCGAGAATAATCAAATCAGGCTTCTCCTGATTTGCGAGTTGTATTGTCGTAGCCCCATCGTGAGCAGCTATTACCTGATAACCATTTGCTTTTAGTCTCATTCCAAGGATCTTGACCACATCTGGCTCGTCATCAGAAATCAATATTTTCCTTGCCATTTGCTTGTTCCATATTGTCAGAACTTGATCTTCACGGTCACAACCCCTGTGGTAGGAGAAAATTCTACCGACCGGCCCTGAGAGCCTCCCACACATTCACCGACTATTCTTATTCCTTCGGTTTTTAGTTTATCTCTTGCGCGTAAAACATTATCTTTGCCAATATCTGAGTTGAAAGAAGGAAACATATTCGACCCACCTATGAGTTTTGCCTCCAAATCTTTTCTTTTTGCACCCTTGGATTCCATTCTCTTCAGCATCTGGTCTATAGCTACATCAACGTATTTCGTGTCTTCGACTTTGGCTGAAACTTGCTCGGCCACTATGCATGTTTGCCGGCCAAATGGTGCTTCGGAAGACAAGCTGCCGGATAGCCGTGTATCGTGCTCCGTACTTTGCATTGGGGACAATGGAAGCATTGTATGAGCAAGTGCCCCGATTTGTAGCTTCGGGTCGTAGAGTGTAACGACTAAGCAAGAACCAACACCCGATGTTATCAGATTATGCGGCCCATCAATTACTGCTATATCGCCCATATGCACTTCAATGTCCATATTTCGTACCTCGTAACCTACGACTCGTGGTTCGATTCACTAAAAACCGTCGCTATACACTAAAGCTAAAAAGTCTTTAAGAAGTCTCTAAGAAGGCCTTCACGCCCCCCCCCGCAACCCCCACAAGCGAGCCGAGCATAGCCTTGAATTGTTCGAGCTCAAAAAGGAGAAGAAAATAACCTTTGAACGTTTCCGGCTTAAAGGTAAATTCTATTTCAATCACTAATGCCTTCTCTGTATTTTGAGCAAAAGCTGTAATGATTTGGCTAACTATTGCGCCAAACATGTCAAAGCTGAAATTTGGAATATGCTCGATTATCTTGATCTGCAAAACATTTGAGAGAATCGTCAGGTAATTGCCGGAAATAATGTTTCCCACCTCTTTTAAGGCGGATGTATCCAGCTCACTAAGCTTGTGTGTTGTCCCTGGCTCTCTCTTAACCAATAGGTCGCTTAAAACAAAGGCCGTCTCTTTCGGAAATATCAACAAAGCCGCTCCATTGATATCCCCGGTAACAGGCAAATAAATCCCTGCCACTATCTCTTCCGGACCTATAAGTGGGCTGAGGTCTTCTACCTTTTTCACTTCTGTCCTGGAAATTTCTACCTCCACTTGTCTATCAATTAGCTTTGACAAAGCATCGGAGGCATTGACCGCAGCTTGCTCGTTTACTTCTTGCAATTTGTTTTCCATAATAAGGCACTCTAACAAAACTCCATAATTCGTCGCCAACAAATTAAAAAACAACCAATGATCAGGAATGCTTGATGAATATCGTCACGTTTTTCATACCGCACACGCAACCGCCTTTGATTGAACAACCA
>Ga0307431_1000439_pt1 | contig 28516 bp, 29 predicted proteins | sample SalMarWE160170MG_FD_202155 | JGI IMG/M metagenome (GOLD analysis project Ga0307431, IMG submission 202155) | Salt marsh sediment microbial communities from the Plum Island Ecosystem LTER, Massachusetts, United States - WE1603-170 | ecosystem: Environmental > Aquatic > Marine > Intertidal zone >...
CGAAGGGGCATTGGTGGATTTTATTCAACAGCAGTCAAGCTCAGCCAATGGTATAGTCATTAACCCTGGAGCCCTTACGCATTATGGTCTCTCGCTGCGTGATGCCCTGGCGGATTCCGGACTTCCAGTCATCGAAGTTCATTTGTCTAACATTTATGCTCGGGAAGAATGGAGAGCTAAATCAGTGATAGCACCCGTTGCTAAAGGCCAAATCAGTGGGTTTGGCTGGCGAGGATATATCATTGCTTTGGAAACCCTAGTAGCTGAACTCAAGGGAGAAAGTATTTAATTGTCACCCTGAACGAGAGTGAAGGGTCTCCAGATTCTTCGCTTCGCTCAGAATGACAGCCAAAGATTGATGAATGCTCCCGAAGGGAGAAAATTGGGGATAAACCGCTTATCAAAACTTCGCCCTTTGATTGTTCAGCAAAACCTGGACGCCCTTTTAGTTTCAAAAATAGAAAACTACCGCTACCTCTCCGGCTTCACTGGTTCCTCAGGATGGCTGCTTATTTCCCATAACCAGGCCGCCTTGGCTACCGATTTTCGGTACATTGAACAAGCCAAAAAAGAAGCCCCTGATTTTAACATCATCCAAATCAAAGGCGATCTAAGTGACTGGCTACCCAGCTTAGTATCTGAATTTAGATGGCGGAAATTAGGCTTTGAAGCAAACTTTGTTCCTTACGCTGTTTATCAACGCCTCGGCAAAATAATAGAAACGAAGAAAGTTAATGTACAGCTTATCCCAACCACGAACCTGGTAGAGAGTCTACGCTCGATAAAGGGAAAAGATGAGTTGAGGTTGATTGCTAAAGCCGTAGAACTAACCGATACTGTATTCGCCCAAATCAAATCGAACATTAAGCCGGGTATGACTGAAAAGGAGGCTGCGTGGGAAGCAGAAAAACGCTTACGGGAAAACGGCAGTGACGGGATAGCCTTCGACATTATTGTAGCCTCAGGACCAAACTCAGCGCTGCCTCACGCTAAGCCTACCAAAAGGACAATCCGTCCCAATGAACCGGTGCTTATTGACATGGGGGCTAAGTTTGATGGATATTGTAGCGATTTCAGCCGTACCTTGTGCTTCGGTAAACCAGATGAGACCTTAACCAGGATCTACGATATCGTCTTGAAAGCACAACTCACTGCTATAGAACAAATCAAAACCGGGATGAAAGCTAGTAAAGCAGACAAATTAGCCAGGGATGTTATTCAACAGGCTGGTTATGGAAATGCCTTTGGACATGGCTTGGGACATGGCATTGGATTGGAGGTGCATGAATTTCCGGCACTGGGGCCCAGCTCCGACGATTTGCTCGCTGATGGCATGGTTTTCACCGTAGAACCAGGGATTTATATCTCCAGGTGGGGAGGGGTTAGAATTGAGGATGCGGTTAGCTTACAACAAGGTAAAGCCACGGTGCTTACCAGGTCGGAGAAAGCTATGGAGGTAATTACATGATAGACGCAGGAGAATTAAGGAAGGGGATAGCTATAGAGCTAGATGGCAAGATATATCAAGTCAGTGAATATCGACACATTAAGATAGGACGCGGCTCAGCTCAAATTCGGTTACGGCTTCGTGATATCCGTAGCGGCAATACCATCGAGCGCTCTTTTCAGGCTAGTGATAAATTCACTCCGGCTTTCCTTGAACGCCGCCACGTTCAATATCTTTATAACGACAGCGGCATGTACTACTTCATGGATAATGAATCCTACGAACAGATATCATTGACGACAGAACAACTGGGAGAGGCAAAGAATTACTTGAAGGAAGGACTGGATTTGGATCTATCAACTTACAAAGGTACACCAATAAGTGTTGAGCTGCCCGCTGCGGTAGAGCTTCGGGTTATACAAACGGAGCCAGGATTCAAAGGGGATACCGCTACCGGTGGCAGTAAACTGGCAAAGCTGGAGACAGACATCAATGTTCAAGTCCCCCTGTTTATCGATACCGGGGAGATTATTAAGGTTGATACCCGCACAGGAGAGTATCTGGGGAAGGCAGGCTAAGTGCTAAAGGCGGATTTGCATGTGCATACTTGCTATTCCGTGGATTGCGGGACACCACTAGATAAGATAGTGCCTCATTGCCTGCAGATAGGCATTAATTGTATTGCAATAGCTGACCATCACAGCATAACTGGTGCCTTAAAGTTGAAGGAAATCGCTCCGTTTCATGTAATCGTCGCCGAGGAAATTATGACGCCTATCGGTGAGTTGATGGGGCTGTTCCTCACTCAGGAGATTCCTCGCGGATTATCTGCTCAAGAAACGATCGCGCGAATTAAGAACCAGGGTGGGCTGGTTAATATACCTCACCCATTTGGTCATTCATTTCGCGAGAATAAGAAGTTACTATCACAGGAAATTCTATCCCAGGTTGATCTCATCGAGGTGTTCAACTCTCGCATCCCTTTCCCAAATGCCTTTCCTAAAGCTTCTAAATTGGCTTCAGAGTATAGATTACCTGCCAGTGCTGGAAGCGACGCTCATACCATCCGTGAAATTGGTAGGGCTTACGTGGAAATGCCTGAATTTAATGGGCCTGAAGATTTTCTAGATTGCCTAACCCGGGGTAAAATATTTGGGCAGAAGTCAAGTCCCCTCTTTCATTTCGTTAGTCTGTGGTGGAAGACAAGGAAGAGGTTGCTTTCCTGGTGAATATCGGCTGGTTTTCCACAGGAAGAGATGAAGCTGCTCGGCAGCTCTTGCAAGCTGTGCAAGAAAGCATCTATGCCGGTGGAATTAGGGCGAAACTCAGCTTTGTTTTCAGCAATCGTGAGCCAGGTGAGTTCGAAGAAAGCGATCTGTTTTTCGAATTGGTTCACAGCTATAATTTGCCCTTGATTTGTCTATCACACAAAAACTTCAAAACAGTAAACAGTACGCAGGATTGGCGTATCAAATATGATAGAGAGGTAATGAGCAGAATTAAGAAATTCTCTCCAGACCTCTGCGTCCTTGCCGGTTACATGCTCATTGTGGGAGAGGAGATGTGTCACAACTATAATATGCTCAACCTTCATCCTGCACCTCCAGGCGGACCCAAAGGTAGCTGGCAAGAAGTAATCTGGCAATTGATAGAAAACAAGGCTGATAAAGCGGGAGCGATGATGCATTTAGTGACTCCAAAATTGGATGAAGGTCCTGTGGTGGCGTATTGCTTATTCTCTGTCATGGATGAACCGTTCAAAAAATATTGGCAAAATGGTGATAAACAAAACTTGTTCCATCTTATTCGCCGCCATGAACTTGTCCGGGAATTCCCTATCATCATTTCCACACTGAAGGCTTTCAGTGAAAAGCAAATAGGCATCAAAGATGGCAAGGTAGTCGATGCCAACGGAAATTTCATTGAGGGATATGACCTCAGTGATGAAGTAAACCAGGCAGTGCAGGCAATATTAGAATGAATTTGATATGCTTCGACCTTGAAGGACCCCTATCCCCTCAGGATAATGCTTACGAGCTAATGAAGTTATTCCCCAATGGAGACAGGATTTTCGAAGTCATCAGCCGCTATGATGATTTGTTAACCCTTGAAGGTAGGGAGAACTATGAGCCAGGTGATACTTTAGCTCTTATCGTCCCCTTTCTCGCCTATCACGGCATCACGGAGGAGCAGATTGGTATTATGGGCCAGCAAGCTCCCTTCACTCCCGGAGCGTCTGAACTTGTTTCCAAACTGAAAACCCATGGATGGGAGGTTTTCTGTGCCAGTACCAGCTATGAACAATACGCTACCGGTATTACCCAAAGGCTGGGAATCCCTGTACAAAACGTAGCATGCACCTCTTTCCCCTTAAACAAGATTTCTCAATTACTCAGCCAAGACGATTTCACTTTGCTGGAGCAGATAGAGAAACAAATTATGAACCTTTCCCCTACAGTCGATGACAACGATACAAAGAAATTGCTTGACCATTTCTATTGGCAGGAATTACCACGGACTAAGTCAGGCAAAATGGTAATTGAAGTGAAACCCACAGGTGGAAGCCGAAAGGTAAAAGCACTGGAACATTTTGCAGTCAAAACGGGAGAACCATTTTCTCACTGGGTAGCTGTCGGAGACAGCATCACTGACTTTAAGATGCTTCAAGCAGTGGACAACGCTGGCGGCTTAGCCATTTCGTTCAATGCCAATCAGTATGCCCTACCCTACTCGACCATGAGCTTAGCATCCACCCGACTCGACGATTTATGGGTGATATTAGAAACCTGGAGCAAAGGAAATCCAAGCGCAGTGGAGAAAATGGTTAAGGAAAAGGAGGAAATTGGAGGCCAAGGCAATCGAGGTCACTTCCACTGGTTGGCAGGAAGTAATGATATGACTGAACCTCTGGAAATCCATAGCAGGATACGGCGTTTGGTTAGAAAAGAAGCAGCCAAGCTGGGCTAGTATTATGTCAACTATTGAGGTAATTGGACTCGGCGCTTTGAATATAGACTATTTATATCGCGTAAAGCAGATTGTCCTTGATGGAGAAGTTCCAATTGACCGTGTTACGGTAACTCCCGGTGGTTCAGCAGCTAATACTATTTATGGCTTAGCTAAGTTAGGTGTAAGAACGGGATTCGTGGGCGCTATAGCAGACGATGCGCACGGCAAAGCCTGCCTCAGCGACCTCCAAAGAATCAATGTGGATACCACACACATTCGCATTAAAAAGACGAAAAAGACCGGCATTGCATTATGTATCACTGATGAATTAGGAAATCGTGCCATCTATCTCCTGCCTGGAGCGAATAGCGTGCTTAATTCTCAGGATATAGATGCAAATTACCTGAGCCAGGCGAAAATAGTTCACTTCTCGTCTTTTGTAGATGAGAAGCAATTCACTATTCAAGCTAAATTGCTGAAAAAATTATCAGGTTCAGTTAAAATTAGCTTTGCCCCTGGAATGCTTTATGCTGTCAGAGGGATGCAGGCTCTTTCTCCCCTGCTTCAAAAAACCGATGTGTTATTTATCAATAAAGATGAATTGGAAAAATTAACCGGTGAGAATCTCGTGGCTGGAGCGAAGGAATGCCTCAAGCAAGGATGCCAGGTCGTCGTGGTTACTTTGGGCAAGGGATTATCCCTGGAAGCAGGCCGGATTATGACTGGCTACATTTGCGATAAGGATCACGAATATAGAGTTGAATCATCGGCAGCTCTTGCAGGTCAACTCGATAGCACTGGTGCCGGTGATGCTTTTGCCGCAGGCTTTCTTTTCGGTTTAGTTAAACAAAGGAAACTTGATGAGTGTGGACAATTGGGAGATACAATGGCTCGTTTTGCAATGAAGGAGGCGGGAGCCAGACAAGGTCTTCCCAGCCTGCACACTTTAAAAGAAACACTTCCTTCAATAACTAGTTCTTGATGTTGAAGAAGTTGATTATTTTTGATAAGTATTAAAAATTTGGTAACCTAAAGGAAATGTGAAATGAAAGTAGAGTTGTTGTTCATCACCCCTGAACCGGAAAAGCTAATAGAAGCTGCAGGGCGGACGTCGTATCTGTCGTTCGGTAAACAAGGGAAAGACAGTGAAAAAGCGTTTATCAGGATGTTGATTAAAAGAGGACACCTTACTGTGTTAGAGCATGCCTATGCTACCTTTAGAATTTCAGGCATATCAAGGGCGTTTACACACCAGTTAGTGAGGCACAGATTATGTTCCTTTACCCAGCAATCCCAAAGATATGTAGATGAAAGCAATTTTAATTACATTGAGCCTCTGCCGATAAAGAACCGCCCTGAGGCTCATTCAGCCTTTATCGATTTTATGGAAAAAGCAAGAAAAGCCTACCAGGAGTTACACAGATTAGGAATCAAGAAGGAAGACGCCAGATTTGTCCTTCCCAATGCTGTGGAAAGCCAAATTGTAGTGACCGCAAATCTCAGGGAGTGGCGTCACATAATTGAATTAAGAAGCGAACCAGGAGCACAGTGGGAAATAAGGGAAGCCGCTATTGAGATTTTAAAAATATTGAAAAAGCATGCTCCGACGATATTTGAAGATTTAGAAGTGGATGAAGAAAAAGCCAGCATAAAAAGGCATTCGTAAGACGATAATTCTTACATACGTTACTTTTTAGCGGGCGCAGTAAGTATTTCATCAATCAGGCCATATTCCATCGCTTGCTTTGGGTTAAGATAGAAATCCCTATCGGTATCGTGAGCTATCTTCTCTATTGGTTGACCGGTATGCTTGGCTATGATATTGCGGATTGTTTCCTGCATTCTCATTATCTCTCGAGCGGCAATTTCAATGTCAGCTGCTTGCCCCTGAGCACCACCCACCGCCTGATGAAGATGTATGGTGGAATTAGGCAAGGCATACCGCTTACCCTTAGTGCCCGCAGAAAGAAGTAAAGTGCCCATGCTAGCCGCCAGGCCAACACAGATGGTAGATACATCGCACCGGCTAAGCTGCATGGTATCGTAGATAGCCAATCCGGCAGAGATGATACCACCGGGACAATGAATGTAAATACTTATGTCCTTCTCCGAGTCCTCTCGCTCCAAATAGAGAAGTTGAGCGATAATAAGGTTAGCTATCTGGTCGTCGATAGGCGTGCCCAAGAAAATGATCCTCTCTTTAAGCAGGAGAGAGTATATATCGAAGACACGTTCGCCTCGAGCACCAGTCTCGGTTACCGTAGGGATTAGTATCTGAAATTTCTCATTCATGTGCACCTCCTAAAACAAGAATCTTAAGGCCTAGCTCCCCTGACCAGCAGTATCATAGCCGTTATCCCCACACCAATGCCTACTATTCGTGTATTATATGAATTCCACCATTGCATATTCAATAGTGTATTAACCTGCTCAGCGAAAACGTCAGGAGCAAACTCCATAAGCACACAGATAAAGGCAAGGATAAATCCAAGCGAAATACATAAGATTGCACGGTATGCGCTCACTCTTCTGCCTCGGCTTCAATTTGATTACCACTAGTAGCTATCTTTACCAGCCAGTCTACGGTTTTATTCCTCCGTAGAGTTTGTCCCATAGATTCCTTCACTTGAGGTGACTGCAGGAGCTGGCGTAGTTTCTCAGCTTCCCCTTCCTCGCTTTTCACCATCTCATTAATTTGATTATCTACCTCTGACTCGTTAATTTCAATTTTTTCTATCCTGGCTATCTCATCCAATACGAGGAGGCGAGCAATTTGCTTTTTTACCATCGGGCGTAATGAATCCCTCAATTTCTCCTCGGTAGAGTTGGTAGCATTCAAATAATCGTTCAATTTGGTGAAGCCAAGACGACGTGCCTCTCTTTCGAGAAGCCTGTCAATTTCCTTATTCTCCAAAACAGGTGGGTAATGCACTTGACTGATTTCAACCACGGCATCAACTGCTGTTTCCCTTAATCTTTGCTCCCCTAACTGCTTCGCCTTACCTTTCAAGTCAGCACGTAACGCCTCCTTCATTGAGGTTAAATTGTCATAGCCACAGGATTGAGAAAGTTCATCATCTAGCTCAGGTAGTTGCTTCTCCTTTACTTCAGTGACAGCTACTTTGAAGAAACACTCCTTGCCAACAAACTCCTTAATTCGGTAATCAGGCGGAATAATAAGAGTGAAATCCTTTCCCTTGCCTTTCTGTGCTCCCTGCAATTTCTCGGCAAATCCAGGGAGCGGCACACGAGAATCCTTATTCACCTCATAGACTATATCCTTATGATTTAAGAATGGTTTTTCTCCGATATCGGCTTTGATATTCAGAGTGACCACGTCACCAAATTGGACGGGACGATCTACAGGGGCTAAAACTGCCTGCTCTTGCCGTTTCAATTCAACAGCAGCATCGATTTCTTCCTCAGTAATCTCCACAGGCTCCGGTTGTAACTTGAGATTACGATAATCGCCGAGCTCAACTGTGGGCTTAACAGGAACAACAGCTTTGAACACAACAGGCTCAGTCTGGATAATTTCCATCTGCGGCTGGTCAATAGGCTCAATTTTTTGTAAGTCAATAGCTTCCTTATAAAGCTGGGGTATCAACTGCTCTAACGATTCCTCCAACAACGCACCTTTGCCGATATGCTGCTCCAGAATAAATCGGGGAGCTTTTCCTTTACGAAAGCCAGGTACGGAAATTTTGTTAACCAGCCGGCGGTAAGCATCATCCATAGCTTTGTTAAGCTCACCAGCCTCAGCTTCAATATTAAGTGCTATCTGGCTATCTTCTAAGGTTTCCGCAGTCACTTTCATGCTTCACATCCATAATTAGCTTCCTTTTAACTTCAGGTTCAGCTCATCAAGTTGCTCCTTATCAATCTCTGAGGGAGCAGCAAACATCAAGTCTTCAGCATTTTGATTTTTAGGGAACGCAATGACTTCCCTGATAGTTTTTTCCCCAGCAAGAAGCATTACAAGACGGTCCAGACCAATAGCAATACCGCCATGGGGCGGAGCACCATATTCCAGCGCTCTCAGAAGAGCTCCAAACCGGTCTTGCATTTCCGCTTTGCTGTAACCAAGCAGCCCAAATATCTTTTCTTGAATCTGACGCTCGTACACTCTAATACTGCCGCTGCCAAGTTCACAACCGTTGCACACTACATCATAGTGACGCCCATGCACTTTACTCGGCTCACTATCAAGCAATGATATATCCTTCTGTTGGGGAGCAGTAAAGGGGTGATGCATGGTCTCCCAACAGTTTCTCATCTCATTCCACTCCAGCAGAGGGAAATCAACTACAAACGCAAAGGCTAGCAAATTAGCATTTAACAAGTCCAATCGCCGCGCCATTTCACACCGTAATTCTCCCAAAGCCTTGTTGACCACTTCCAATTTATCACTGATAATCAACAACAGGTCGCCAGGCTTAGCATCAAATCTGGCAATGACCGCCTTTGTCTGCTCCTCAGTTAAATACTTTGTAGCTACCGACTTAACCCCGCTTGTACCAGAGTCTTCTCTGGTAACAGCCATAGTTAGCAAACCCTGTGCTCCATAGTCTTTACTCAACTGAATTAAGTCATCAAGCTGATGACGGCTGTAGTCAGCACACCCGGGAACGCATATCCCTTTCACTTTTCCGCCTCGATTGAGAGCAGCACGAAAGATATCGAAATCAGTGTCAGCAACAATATCCGATATGTCTCTGAGCTCCAGGTTGAAACGCACATCGGGCTTATCTGTACCATAGCGCTCCATTGCCTCCATATAGGTAATGCGAGGGAAAGGTTTCACCATTTCCATGCTTGGTTTGACAGCTTTCACAAGCAAGGCAAGTAGCTCTTCCATAAGCTGCAGCACATCCTCTTCATTTATAAAGCTCATCTCCAGGTCAAGTTGGGTGAATTCCGGTTGGCGGTCAGCTCTCAAGTCCTCGTCTCGGAAACAACGAGCTATCTGAAAATATTTTTCGAAGCCGGCAACCATGAGAATCTGCTTGAGCTGTTGCGGTGATTGGGGAAGAGCGTAGAATTTGCCAGGGTTAAGGCGGCTGGGCACAAGATAATCACGTGCCCCTTCAGGCGTGCTCTTAATCAATATCGGTGTTTCAATTTCAATAAAGCCTTTGGCATCCAGCGAATCACGGATAAATTTTATGACCTTGTGGCGTAACACAATGTTATCCCTTACTCTAGGCCTCCTTAAATACAGGTAGCGGTTTTCAAGGCACAGACTTTCATCCACTTCCTCATCCTCATTTACGTAAAATGGAGGTATCTTTGATGGGTTAAGAACGACGACTTCACCAGCCACAATTTCAACCTCTCCAGTAGCCAGTTTTGGATTCTGCGTTCCTGGAGGACGCAAAGTAACCTCTCCGACAACTTGAACTACATACTCATTACGCAACGAGCTGGCTGTGTGAAATCCTTCCTCTAGTGTTTGTGGATTAAAAACTACCTGGACTATGCCACTGCTATCCCGCAAGTCAATAAATACCATGCCACCATGGTCACGGCGTCGATGTACCCAGCCAGCTAAAACTGCTTTGTGGCCAGTGTGTTCTTTCCTTAACTCACCACACCCATGGCTTTTGAGCAAAAATGACCTCCTGTTTAATTTACTTAATGGATTATAGCTTATAGACGGCTTCTGCTCAATCAATGCCTGGTAACGAGCTGACCAGCTCAATCTTCGCGTTCCAGACTAAAATCAGCGCTGCATCTTCCAGTCATCTCTTCTACCGATATGATTCCAATGCAAACTTTCACATTCTGAAGATGTTCTTCACTGAGTTCTTGACCTGTCATGATCTCAAAACATTTTTTCTTCGCCTCAACATCTTCCGTCAAGATAGCTCTGCCATAACAAATTACGCTGGCCCAGCCCTTTTGCCACTCATCAACCTGAAAGCAAACCCTGTCATTTTTCCTGATTAAATCCAGCTTCTTACCTTGCCTGGCTGAGTGAAAATAAATCTTCCCCTGCTCGTACCCATAGGCTACAGGGACAACGTAAGGTTCGTTGTCAAAGCAAAGACCCAACCTGCCGTATGAATGTCCCTGAACAAAACGCTCCATTTCATCGCGGCTCAGCGCTCTTGATTCTTGATGCACGAACTGCTGCATATCTCATCCTCCCTGGATGTATTTCATATTCAGTAGCTATATTCAGGCTTTATGCCACAAGTAAATCAAGCAGAACGCTTCTGCTTAATGTCTCTTAATTAGCGCTTGAATCAGCCCACTTACAAAGTGCGAGAGCTCATATTCCATCATTTGATGGTATTCTTCAAGCACTTCCAGAATCATGGCTTGTTCTTCTGGTGCTAACAAATCCCATTGTTTTCGAAGTTCTGGCGGCATACGCTGATAATAAGCCGCCTGCAATTCTTCTGTCAGCGGTCGACTCCTCTTCCTGCGAACAGCTTGTGCCATTTTATCCACTTCTTCAAATTCTGTCTCCATCACTGCTTCCTCCTTGCGTTTAACTCAATTTATTACTTCATCCCTTCACTTAATCCAGCACCCCGGGTCGGAAGCAAGCATATCGCCTGTTTCTTCATAAGCCCTGCCGCGGCATCCGGCACAGGTATTCTTGTAATCACATTCCCCGCATTCGCCCTTTAATTCCCTGGAGCGAAGTTCTCTTAATACCGCTGATTCATTCCATATCTCCTGGATACTTTTCTTCCTTATGTTGCCCAGGTCAATCTGCAGCAGCATGCAGGGGTTAACTTCACCATTAGGTGCAATCCTGATATAGCCAAAAGGCATGCCGGCAGCACAACCCCGGCCATAATAGGGAATGCGAGCTAAAAGCTCCGGAGGAAAATACTTTGGCTTAATTTCCCTCTCCTGAAGGATCAAGGGATACATAGGACAGGCAGGCACTCTTATAATGATAGGACAGTCTATCTGGGCTTGAGCCAGCCACTCCATTGTTCGTTTCCTTTCTTCAGGGCTCAGTGATTCACCGCGGCATCCTATTCTCGCCCTGCCTGCTTCCACCAGGTCGAAGAATTCAGCACCATCAGCGCCGCTCTCTACAGCTAGCTTTAGCATATCGGGAACTTCGGATAGTGTTTGCTTTCTAATAACCATGCCAAATTGAAATGGCAGCCCTACTTCTTTGCACGCTGCTACTCCGCTCATTGCCTGATGAAAAGCCCCTTTCTTACCACGAAAGGTATCGTGAACCTCAGCTCTAACACTGTCTATGGAAATAGCTATCGATTGAACACCAGTATTTTTTATCCTCTCAGCCATGGCTTTATCGATAAGAATCCCATTGCTGCCGATGCCTGTCATCAAGCCCTTGTTGGAGGCATAGGAAGCAATCTCCAGGAAATCGGGACGGAGCAAAGGCTCACCACCATCCAGGACAAGAAATTTCGCTCCCCAATCCGCCAGCTCATCAACAAGCCTCCTGGCTTCTTCAGTTGACAGCTCATCGCTTGCGGCTTCTTCCGTGGCCTCGGCATAACAATGCTTGCAGCTTAGATTACATTTGCGGGTGATGCCGTAAGAGACCATGAATGGTGGTGGTATGTCAGCCATTTTTTCCTCCGCCGATAATTTCTCTCTGCGGTAAGCCTGCCTCAACCAGCACCATGACGGCAATTATAGCCCCAATTGGCATTAGTGTGCTCAGATGTATCGCAAGACTGGTTCCAACTCTGCCGGCTAACACCCCTGTAACAGGAGCACCGACCGCCACACCCAGGGTGATTAACGCATGGAATATCCCCATTGCAGTTCCTCTTTCGCCTTTCTCAGTATTATCGGAGACTAGCGCCAACGCAGAGGGAAGTATGCACCCCATCCCTATCCCCTGCAACATACCCAGCCCTATCAATTGTTCAAAACTTGTGACCATGGGAATCAAATTTATGGCAATTACAAGCAATGACAGACCCACAATGGAGGGGATTTTACGCCCTACCTTATCCGACAAAAGTCCTGCAGGATAGCTGAAAGCGGCATAAGCTGCTGTTATTGCCACCATAACCATGGCGACATGAAAAACTGTCATGCCTAAGTTCACCATGTAGCTGGGTAATAAGACGGTTATGACACCCATTATAAACCACTGCGAAAAGATAGCGGCATAAGAGGCTATATTTGCCTTCCTTGTTGCTATTACGCCTATTTTTTTAAAATCTATACTTTCAGCTTTGCCCTTCGCTTCAGTTTGGGGAAGCAGAAATGCCAGAATTACAGCAGCTAGTAACAACGCGCTCCCGGTGTAAAAGACCATATTGAATCCGACCGGGTTACGCATAATGATTCCACATATCATCATTCCAATAAGCGGAGCCAAGCCCATGGCTATCGCATAAAATCCCATACCTCTTCCTCTTTTCTCCGTTGGGGAATAATCAGCAACCATAGACGCGGTTGCCAGTCCTAAGACTGCTCCAGCAAGTCCATGAAGTCCTCTGACAACAAGAAGCTGTAGGGAAGTACTGCATAATGAGTAAAGAAACATGCATATGGCATCGCCGACAAGTCCAATGATCAGGGGAATTTTGCGACCAAACTTATCGACTAATGGGCCAAACACAATATTCGCTGGCGTATTCACAATGGAGTACATACCAATGATAAATCCGGCGATAGCCACGGTAGCTCCTAAACTATCGGCATAAAGCCGCATTATAGGAACGGTCAACTGTGTATCAATAAATCCGAGGAAAGTTATGCCGAAAACTAATAACAGTAGCTTCCTATTCAATCCCGGTATTCTCCTGGTAACTCTGATATGCCTTGACTAACGAGAGCAAAATCTCATCCTTGCACTAATCTCGCACTGCGCTGATTTCGTCTCAATCAACGCTAAAACAGCACTACAGCCATAGTTGGCATCAAATGTGCAGTATATCACGTTAAGGCTGCTTTTAACGGATTTTTAGCGTTTTTTTGAGTATCGGCTCGAAGTCAGAAAATAAGATGCCTGTGAAATATGCTTATCTTCTGCGGGGTCGTGTGTGGGACCGCCTGCGGGGTCGCTTGCGGTCATACTCGGTGACGAAGTTGCGCCGAAATGCTCGCATGAGTGAACACGATTCCATGGCAAAGGGTCTAGAACCCTCAAAGTAAACTACCTCCACGCACTTTCCATAATTGTCATGGACTACACGAGCTACAGGTGCGTAGTCTCCATCATTTGAGACAATCACTGCGACATCAAGTTTGTCATCCGCTGCTAGTGATATAAGGTCACTGCTAAGGGCCGTATCAGCACCTTTCTCTCTATAAGATTGATAAGCCCCATATTCTTCAACCCTCTGTTCATGCTGAAGCCAAGCATAGCGAAAAGTCAAGTTTCGTGTCTTTTTTACTTGGGCCAGATATTCGTTTCCTTTTTTCGTGTGTAGCTTGCCTCCTGGAGGAGGGGCATTATAGTAATAAATGTGTGTCAGAGTCCTATTTCCAACAAGCCTCTCGGCTAACTTGCCGACATCAATCCATGTCTTCCACTCTCTCTCCTTGAGGCGATGGTACAAGTTGTTTCCATCTATGAATACGACAACTCTGTCAACCCTCTCTTCTTCGTTCATTCGAGAGCACACCAAAAAATCTCATATATAACAAAAGGAGGGTTAACACCCTCCTTTTGTTGCTCACAGATACTCAATTCTCTGCGAGGTCGCTATCGACGGAAAAACTAACACACGGTCAACAACTTGTCAACCCCTTTACAGCACCATTGTAATTCATCAATGCTCTTTTGTCAAATCTATGTACTCACCATTCTGCATTTTCAAGATTCCTAATGTTGCTCAAGTCAATTATAACACGGTCATCTGAATCGTCCACAGGTTGTGGAAAGCCTAGCATTTGGCTATAGTAGCCAGACATCCAGGCACATGGTGATAAAGATAATACCAAGATAAGGGAATGCGAATTAAAAGGTTTTAGGGCTACTAGTGCCTTTAATGGTCAGAAAGCGGAGGTTTTGCTTCTCTAAGGATGCTCAGGCTTAGCCTTACGCCTAAAGTAAAAGTAATAGACGACACATGCTACAAGCAATATTCCAACGGGAATGCCGACAATCAATCCCACATTGGTACCGGCTTCTACCTCTTCCCCTGTCGATACCAGAAGGCGGATATAATAATTCACCACCAAAAATTCCCTTTCTTCAGGAGCAACCCTTAGCCATATCTCCCAATCCTTGCTTGCCCATTTTTGATTTGGCGGTACGGTAACTGTGACTTTCGCCTTAGCCTCGGAGTTGGCTTCCACCTCAACACTTTGGGGAGAGAAACTTATCCAGCTCTCATCGGGAAATTCAGCTCTCCCCTCCCTTCTTTCTGATTCCCCAGGATTATAAGTGGTTAGGGCGAAAACATGATTCACATCCTCTTTATTATGAATAGTAAGGTTGAATTGAGTTACTTCACCAGGAGACAGGTTATCTATCTCTACCTCCACTGGCGATACACTGAAGCTTTGAGCTTGAACTATAGCAGGGACCAGGATAACTGCAATTAACAAAACTAGAGCAAGCCAAGCGAGGTGTTTGCTCTGCCGCACCATTAGGCAGCTACCGCACTTATGGTGACGTGCGTTTGCACTATCGCACTACCAACCGAGAAGTAACCTGTCCCACCCTTAGTAAAATCAGGTTGAGGAGTTAGCAATTTTAATCCAAATTGCTTGCTGTCGCCGGGTCCCAGTGTGCCGGAGTAAAATGAAGTTGGTCCCTCAGTAATGGGGATATAACTCTCCTCACCATCTAGCTTAAACCATAGCACATATACCTTTATATCATTTTGTTCATTGTTGCTCAGTGTCCAGTTATATGCACCAGGGTCATCGGCCCAAACAGCGTCCTCACCCGTAACGTAGGTATTGATAGCACAGGTGCTAGTGGAGTCAACAGTTAAGTTGAACTGTGTTAGGTCTGTTGTATTTACTGTGTTTGGGGTTACAGTTCCAAAGCTCCAATTTGCTGGGGTTAGATTGATGGAGAACTCCTTGGCTCCAGTCATGGTAATAGTTATAGTGCCACTATCCTGCGCTGTTGCTGGTAAACACGGAATTAAAGCCAGGATGCCAGCCAGTAAAATACCCATAATACCCAACTTCATTTTTTGGTCCATCACATTAACTATAAATCATTTCATTAGGCAGCCACTGCACTCACGGTGATATTGGCTTCCATTGTCCTGCCGCCAATAAATTGCGTAGGAGTTAGCAACTTCAGTCCAAATTGCTGTGTATCATCGTGCTTCGCAAGATTTAATGGCTCACCATCTCTCACCCATTTCATCGAAGCTAGATCTTTGCTAACAGGAGTATAGCTATCCGCTGTGTCGCCCTTTATGTGATACCAAAGCGCATAGACATTTTTGCCGTTATCGCCTGTACTGCTTAGAGTCCACTTCTTAGAAGGATCACTGACCCATTTAGCATCATCCCCCTTAATGAACATAGTCACATTACTGTTCCCCTCGTTGGTTATAGTACACCAACTTGCCGGCAGGTCGGTCTTGTATGTGGTATTTAAGGTCACCTCAGCTCCTTCACCCTCCACTTGCCATTCTGTTTGAGTCAAACTGATACCCATCACCGATTCTGTGTTCATGGTGATGGTCGTTTCCCCACTGCCGTTACCCTCAGCCACCACCGGCAGATAAAGAATCCCAGCCAAGATAATAGCTAACAGAATGGTTATAATCCCTGCCTTTATCTGTTTCATTGCTGATTTGCGCGAAACTTCTCTATCATAGGCAATTTGCCGTTGCTGCGTCAATACTTTAGGTTCCCTTGTGAATTTTGTGGAAAAATTTGGTCTAACAAACAACCATTACAGCAGCCACGCATCCAGGCACATGGTGACAAAGATGATGCCAAGATAGGGAAAGGCAGTCAGCTTGTATACCTGCCATGCCGATTTTGAGCTCTGCGAGCTTAACAGGCGAAGACAGGCAGTAACCAGCAAGATGCCTAAGATATTGGCCACTATCAGGTAGAACAGGTGGAAATGGCAGGCAAAGAAGACAAAGATGGAACCTCCATAAAGGAGAAGCGACAAGCCAAAGAGCAGCTTTACCGACTTATTAACCTCCCAATCCAGAGGAAAATAACGCAGCCCGGCCTGGCGATAATCATCGCGATAAGCAACCATTACGCTCCATACATGCAATGGAATCCAGACGGCAACCAAAAGGCAAATAGATAAGATTTGAAGGTCAAATACCGGTCTTATGGCAAACCAACCGATGAGCACGGGCACACAGCCTGCGATTATCCCCAGGAAAACTTCCAGAGAGGTTTTCCGCCACAGCGCTGCGGCTACAACACCAATGACTCCAAACATGAAGCACCAGGGACTGACAACCAGGGCTAAAGTTAGCCCTATAACTATCAAGGCGATAATCAACGGGAGCGATTTTTCCGGGGGGTAAATACGCTTTGATGGCAAAGCCCTGAGACAGGTTCGACGCATTTTGGCATCGATATCGCGGTCAAGATAATTGGTAAGCCCGTTACATCCCGGGATTCCGCAGGCAATAGCGATTGCAGCCAGAATGAATTCCCGAAAAGGGAAAACACCTCCAGCGGCGATAATGCCCCCCGAAGCGATCAGGGCAGCGATAGCGCCCATGAGAAAATGCAACCCCGATTCCCGGGGCTTCAATACCTCAATGTAATTCCAGACAAGTTTTGCCCTGCTGGCAACAACTGAATTCATCGTTGGGATAGCTCTTCGAGGACAGCCATGACATCCTGCTGTGGCACATTGGCGCGAATCGCCGTCTTACCTATATCTTCCAGAAGAACCCAGCGGATTTTCTTTGCCCTCGTTTTCTTGTCCACCTCCATAGCCTTAGCTATTTCAGCCAGACCTGTACTGGAAAAACTAGTAGGCAAACCAAATTTCTGCAGCAGGGATTGCTGCCGCTTAACTACATTGGTAGGTAAAATGCCTGACTTCTGGCTGAGTTTGGCCGCTCCCATCATGCCGATAGCCACTGCCTCGCCATGGAGGAAGCCAACGTATCGAGTAGCCGCTTCCAGCCCATGGGCAATAGTATGTCCATAATTCAGGATAATTCGCTGTCCCCTTTCCTTCTCATCCTGGCTGACGACCTGTGCTTTCAGGCTTGCACTGCGTATAATCGCTTTGCTGACCACATCCTGCTCCAGCTTTATCAACCTGCCGGCGTTGGACTCCAGAAATTCGAAGAACTCTTTATCCAGTATCATCCCGTATTTAACGACCTCAGCCCAGCCTGAGGTTAACTCGCGTTTAGGCAGAGTAGCCAGAGTCTGAGTATCAGCTAAAACAAAATTGGGCTGATAGAAGGCGCCAATGAGGTTCTTACCCTCATGGTGGTTAACCGCTACTTTGCCTCCGATACTGGCATCAACCATAGCTACCAGGCTGGTAGGCACCTGTACCCACGGAATGCCCCGCAAATAAGTGGCTGCCGCAAAGCCGGCTAAATCACCAATCATCCCACCACCCAGGGCGATAAGTATATCGTCCCGCTCCACCCGTTTCTTTATTAGAAAGTTATAAATATCCATGGCTGTGTTTATGCTCTTGCTTTCTTCACCCGGCGGTACCACAAATGAGTTAACCGCGAAACCAGCAGCTTTTAAGATTTCCCGAACCCTATCCCCATAGAGACGAGAAACATTCCCATCGCTAATCACAACAGCTACCCGGGATGAGCTAACTTTTTTCAACTTCTCTGCAAGCCTATCCAATAAGCCATGGCCGACAAAGATGGGATATCTTTGAGTGGTTGTTTCCACCCAGCAAGCAACGTCCTCAGCAACATCATTGCCAGCCTTTGCTTTGTCACGACCTGTCTTTCCTCTGCTATTGCCAGCCGCTCCTATGTCATTGCGAGCTTTCCCCTTGTCATTGCGAGCGGAGCGAAGCAATCTCCAACCCTTTACCACCTCTTTAGCCACATCGTCGATGCCTAAATCATCGGTATTAATCACCAGGTCAACATCATCGTAATAAGGTTGTCTTCGAGCTTTAAGCTGCCTGATATGCTCCAAAGGGTTATCACCTTCCAGGAGAGGACGAATCTCAGAGCCATGACTCTCTTCCTGAAACAGCCGCTGATAAATTGTCTCCGGTCTAGCTTCAAGGCAAACAATGAACCCATTCCGGGCAAGTTGGCTGCGATTCTGTGGGTCAACGATGGCACCGCCACCGATGGCGATAACTCTGTGACTTTGCCGGGAGGCTCTCTTTACAGCTTCTCTTTCCAGTTTTCGGAATTTTTTCTCCCCATCGCTGCTGAAGATTTCAGCAATGGGCTTTTTTGCCAGGCTGACTATTTCATTATCGGTATCAATAAAATCCCAGCGTAATTGTCCAGCTATCTCCCTGGCCACTAAAGATTTCCCGGTCCCTGAAAACCCCGTGATAATGATATTGCCTGGTTGGCGGTTCATGACTTCCAAAGCGATATGCCACTCAAATAACTGTGGTAATTTGCCAAGGTTTCCTTTAAGCTGTCGCCGCCGAATTTCTCCAGGCAGGCATCAGTAAGAACAATGGCGAGCATTGCCTCAGCAATTACCCCCGCAGCAGGAACAACACAAATATCGCTGCGCTCATAATGAGCTTTAGCCTTTTTGCCAGTACGCAAATCAATGGAATCCAGTGGCTTAGCCAGAGTAGCGATAGGTTTAACCACGGCTCTGACCACTATATCCTCACCATTGCTTATACCGCCTTCAATGCCACCAGCATGATTGGTAGGGCGATACCAGGGAAGAGATTGCTTCGTCGCTTCGCTGCTCACAATGACAGAAGGACTCGGCTCTATGATGTCATGAGCCTGCGAACCCTTGAGCTCAGACAAGGCAAAACCATCCCCTATCTCCACACCTTTGACGGCGTTAATGCTCATTATCGCCCGGGCAATTTTGCCATCAAGGCGGCGGTCCCAATGGACATGGCTACCCAGTCCCACAGGGATTCCTGTGGCAATCACTTCAAAAATGCCACCCAACGTATCCCCTTCAGCCTTAGCCTTATCAATAGTAGCTATCATTTCCTTTCCCAACTCAGCATTGGCACAGCGAACTGAAGAGGCTTCCACCTGCTGCCAGTTTATGGAGATTGCTTCGACCGACTTATAATGACATCCTCCAATTGCCACAGTGTGACTATGAATAGTAATACCAAGCTCTTCCAAAAATCTCTTGGCTATTGCTCCAACAGCTACCCTGGCTGCCGTTTCTCGAGCGCTAGCTCGCTCCATAATTGGTCTGATATCGCTAATTCCATACTTAACGACTCCAGCGAGGTCAGCATGGCCTGGACGAGGAGAGGATACCGTCTCGGCCTCCCACTCTCGCCAATCCTTATTGTAGATAAGCAATGCAATCGGACTACCTGTGGTAAGTCCACGCCAAAGTCCCGAGATAATCTCAACCTTATCTTCCTCAATCTTCATCCGGGAACTACGCCCATAACCTGCCTGACGGCGTCTTAATTCCCTGTCGATATATTCGGCCTGTAACGGCAAGCCGCTCAGCATGCCCTCAATTATTGCGGTCAAGCCCTTTCCATGGGATTCACCAGCGGTGATAAAGTGAAATCGTTCCATCAATTCCTTTTACCCATCCCTTTCAACTCACGGAGAGACGAGATATCGAGGCTGAGGATAAGCATGGGTTAATGTTTCCAGTAAAACAATATCCTGCCCGCTTAACCCCAACAGTCTTAACTTAAGCAGGCTGCTTAATTCAGATGAGCTTAACTCAAAAAGCTCGCTTAAGATGGAAATCGACCTGGGTTTATAATATTCCACCTTTGGAGATACAGCACCGGATAACTCCGTTGCCACTTCCACTGCTTTATCTAATCCACCTAATTCATCCACCAGACCAAGTTCCTCAGCCTCAACACCGGTATAAAGCTGTCCCGTAGCTAAGCTCCTTACCTCTTCCTTGTCCATTCCCCTGCCTTCAGCAACAACGGCGATGAATTGCTCATAATATTCATCAACCAGATGTTGCATGATTTCCTGCTCCTCAGGTGTCAGGTTTCTATACCCGGCATACATATCCTTATGCTCACCACCGGTGAAAGTCTGCATCTCAATACCCAGCTTGTCGAACAAACCCTTGAGGTTTGGTATCTGGGCAATAACTCCAATGCTTCCAGTCAGCGTGCCAGAAAGAGCTACTATTTTGTCCGCCTCGCATGAAATGTAATAGCCGCCAGAAGCAGCCATTGACCCCATGCTGACCACAACAGGCTTGGATTGCTTGGCCTGTTCTATCTCCTCCAGAATTTCCTGACAGGGCGCTACTTCGCCACCTGGACTGTCTACACGTAGAATAACTGCCTTCACTGCAGTATCGCCCTCCGCTCTCTTTAATTGTTCCCGCACCAAGTCCGGGGTGATAACTCCCCCGTATGTCAATGGTCCGCTTGTGCCGGTAATAGCACCGGTGAGTGGAATGACTGCAATTTTATCCCCGCCAACTCCGCTGGGTACCAAAGTGCAGCTAACTGGAATTAGCATTGCCAGAACCAGTACCACCGCTACTCCAATAATAGCCATTCTCCCCTTTTTCATTTCTCCTCTCCTTACGGCATCTCTTCAAGCCTTGTAGGCATTATGTCAACTAACCGTTCCCTTAATCCAAAGTTTTGTTCCCTGATATAGTAACACAGCCAAAATATTGGAAAAAGGCGATGTTACATATAAAGGAGTGCTAAAACTTGCTTTAAACTTATAGTAAGTCCTCGAACTTCAGCATACTCAGGTCTGGAACAACGATGTCTGCTCCAGCCCGACGCAAGGCACTTTCCTCACCAATACGCAGTACACCAACAGCATAATAGCCGAGGGACTTTGCCGCCTCTACTCCCGAAGGAGCATCCTCGAATACCACAAACTTCCTTATCTTTTCCTGGGACAAAGCATTCAATTGCTCAGCGGCAAACTTTTGCATAGCTTCCTTACCACCGACATCAAGACCGCAGGCATCAACATCGAATATGGAATAAAGGCTATCTTCTTCATTCAAAACACCAAAATCATCCCCTATCTCGTCTACTATTCGCTCTCTTGAAACACCGAGCAACATACCTTTGGCATTTTTGGACGCCGATGCTGCGGCTTCCCATATTCCAATACTTTTTGCTTTTAACAGCAATGGGATTGCGTCCCCAAATAGTTTGAACTTTCCTTTCTTTATAAACTCTTTTATGAGGGTATTTTTCTCACTGCAATACTTCTCCAGAAGCTTAGCCTTCTCCTCCTCTGTGACTGCTCCAAGTCGCTCATATACACCATTTAACTGCAATATATTGTTCCCCCCCTCGTATCGAGGTCTGGAAGCCACGTGAGTGAAGTAAAAATCTGAGCTCAGTTCTTTTATGTGCCATGGCTCTTTCATCGCTGTGACACGCCAAGCCTCTTCATGAGGGCTATCTACGACAATGCCATCGATATCCCAGATGAAACCAACATCCTTTGGGAGATTCATTTTCATTTGGCCACTGTCGTTAATTTACCGGCTCCAATATAGCATGCTTTGTTATAAATGCTCATCGGCAGCTTGATTTTCTTATTCCTTGAGCTTAAGAGTACCTCCACTTTATCTCCGGATACCCGAAAGCTAATATTGTTCCCTCTCCAAATCAGCTTGAATTCCAGACTCTGCCAGTTTCGCGGTAACCTGGGATTTATGGAAAGTATGTCTCCCTTTACTCTCACCCCGGCGAAGCCATTAATTACTAGCTGCCAGATACCCCCTAAGGACGCAGCATGCATGCCCAACTCAGTATTACCAAAATAGTCTTTAAGGTCACCATTTACTGCATAGCGGAAATATTTATATGCCTTGTCAATATCGTTTAGGTCAGCAGCGAGAATAGCGTATATACACGGGCTAAGCGATGATAAATGAGTCGTCCGAGCGTCATAGTAATCAAAATTCGTCTTTTTAATGTCCGCAGTGAAATCATCGGGGAATAAATGCAGTAGCAACATGACATCTGCTTGTTTCACCAATTGAGTGTGCTTTAGCTCTTCTTCATCTTTGGAATATATCGGCATACCTTTTTCATCCCATTGTTCAATAACGTCGTTTCTTTTCCCAAAATAACCCTGAAACTCCTCGATCAATCCATTTTTACCAATTAGAAACATAATCTTATTGCCAATGTCTCTCCATTTCTCTACCTCGTTCTGGCTTAAATCCATCTTTTTAGATAACTTTTTCAGACGGTTTGGATGCATCTCCAGAAATTTGGTGTGAAGCTCAGCGGCATACAGTAGATTCCATCGTGCCAGGTAGTTAGTGTAAGAATTGTTATCAACACCTTTATGATATTCATCGGGACCGGTCACTTCTTTCACCTCGTATAGAGAAAGATTTTCATTATAGCTAACGCGACTTGCCCAAAATCGTGCCGTTTCAAATATCAGTTCAGCACCATAATCCAACATAAATTTATCGTCCTTAGTTGCCTGGTAATATGTCGCAACAGCATAAGCTATGTCACTTACGATATGATGCTGTATTTGCCTGGTGTATACCTCAATCAGGACTCCATCCGGCCCCCTCCACCACTTAGGAGTTTCGTCCTCACCGCTAGCCGCCGATTCCCAGGGGAATAGTGCTCCTTTATATTTTTGGAGTTTTGCGTTAATTCTTGCTTGACTCAACCGACGATATCGATAAAGCAATAAATTTCTGGCAATCGCTGGCTGGGTATATGTGAAGAAAGGAAGTACATAGATTTCAGTATCCCAGAATATATGTCCCTTATACCACTCGCCAGACAGCGACTTGGCAGCAATGCTCACATCCAGGTCTTCAGGCGGCGCCGCGATTAGCAAGTGATATATATTGAACCTGATTGCCTTCTGTGCTGGTGAGTCGCCCTCCGTCCTGATATCAGAGTATCGCCATCTATTGTCCCAGGCTGCTACATGTCGCTTCAGTAAATACGGTGTCTCGTACTTTCTCGCAGATTCCACCTCATTAAGGCAGGTTGTTTTAACATCACCCTCAACATCACGCGAGGTGTATATTGAAATATATTCATTGAATCTATACCTCTTCCCCTTCCGAGCATCGAAGCAAGATTCTCTTACTACAGATTCTCCATTTGTATAGCATTTCGTCTCCACCACAGATTGAAGTTTTCCTGTCCCCACATCGTCGGCACTGGCTATGCCAATCAATATCCCGGAATCCTCGGTCCCTGCCTCTAAATATAGCGCACCGCTTCCTGCATCTGCTGTCCGGGTAACAGCATAATGCTTTATTGGTTCCCCCACAGCTTGAATTTCGTTCTTCGTTGTCCCATCCATGGTGCGTTTAACAACTACATGAGCATCATCATCTAGTGCTCTGAAAGAGAACCGCAACACCCCTAGATGCATGTCCCTCAGACTGAGAAAACGCAGGGATTCATATTCATACCTCTTTCCAGCATGGGCAAAGACAGTGTGCCTCGAAAGCGTCGCTTTCTTCATATCCAGCACTCTGCGATGCTCAACAACCTCCATCTTATCCATAGACACCTTTTTGCCATCCACATATATCTCCAGGCAAAGAGGATTCGGGATGTTAACAATTTCCGCAGCTTTCCCTTTGCCCTGGTCGTATATGCCGGCGATATAAGTGCCTGGATATCCTCCTCGATAACCCTCCTCCAGAGTGCCTCTCACGCCAATGTAGCCATTTCCCAGGGCGAAGAGGGTCTCCCGAAAGCGTATTTCTTCCCCGCTAATATCGTCCTCAAATATAGCCCAATCTTCAGCTAATGGTCTTGGAGACATAGACTACCACCTGTGCTTTTACTTACCGCCCAGCACCTCTGTATACACCTTCTCGTAGCCATCCACCATAGCATCGGCAGTGAACATCTTTTCCACCCTCTCACGGCATTTTCGGGGGTTAATTTCGTTAACATGCCTTACGGCATCTACAAATTCGTCCATCGTTTCCACTACGAAGCCGGTCTCGTTATGGGCAACAACCTCCGGCGCCGCCCCCCTTTTGAAGGTCACCACCGGGGTGCCACATGCCATTGCCTCAGCCATGGTAATCCCAAATGGCTCATCCCACTGTATGGGATACAGATACGCTTTCCCCCGGGAAAACATCTCCATTTTCTCCTTACTCCACTGTCCAACTTCGCCGATGAATTTAATCTTATCGCTGAGATGCGGCTTTATATACTCGGCAAAGTAGCTGCGCTCAGCTTTTTCATTGAGTTTGCCCGCCAGGACAAGCTTCACCCCGAGCCTTTCTGCTACCTCACATGCCAGGTGAGGTGCTTTTCCATCATTGAACCTCCCGATATAGAAGAAAAAGTCTTCCTTTTCCTCGGAGAAGGGATACTTGGGAAAATTTACTCCGTTGTAAACCGTGGCAGCGTAATTTAGCTCTGGGAAGCAAGTTTGTTGATAGTTACTTATGGTAACGAAATGTATTCCTGGATAATTTTTAAACAGGCTATAAAATCCCTTGTTCCCTTCGTCAAACGCACTGTGCAGGGTATGAACCACGGGGATATCCATAAATGCGGTAGAGCAAAGCCCTTCCTTCCAGGTATTGTCGTGTATTATGTCGTATCCACCCCGGGATATCTCAATATACGATGCCAGTGAATGCGTAACTGCTATGTTCAGAAAGTTCGATGGCGCATCATCCAGATAGGATTTCATCTCCTTATCAAAGACAGTAAATTTATCTGCCTTTGTTACCGAGTCTGCTACGGTAAACAGGGTAACCTCATGACCTTTGTCAACGAGTCCATCCGCCCATAGACTAACAAGAACTTCAATACCTCCATACCCATCAGGTGGGACTTTAAACCACGGTGGTACAACAATAGCAATTCTCATCGTATGTCCCCCTTAGCTTAATATAATATTCGGTAACATCCTACCTACGGTATTCCATGGAGGGCTTCTTCAGCTTTATTAAACATTATATCAACTGGAGCTTCCTTACCTGTCCATAGCTCAAAGGAAGCCGCCCCCTGATATACTAGCATAGGTAACCCGCCAAGAATATTAGCCCCTGCCTTCTGTGCTAACAGCAATAGAGGTGTCACCCGGGGGTTGAATACCAGGTCATAGACCAGAATACCTTCGGGAATTACATCGCCTGAGAGAGGCGATTGCCCTTGCTGAGGGCTATATTTCATTCCTATGGTAGTGCAATGGACTATTAACCGGCAGCGCTCAAAGGTATCAGCGGAATTTACGCTTTGCCAGGGCAAGACAGCGATTCTGGTTTTCAAGCCAGCTCGAGTTACATAGCGATTTATATGCTCAGCCAGGGCTTTGGACTTATCCAGTATCCCATCCATAATAGTGAGTGAACTTACCTTGTTCTGCACCAGGGAAAAACAGACCGCCCTGGCAGCCCCACCAGCACCTAAAATTGTCGCATCCTTGCCTTCAGGTTCAAATTTACCTTCGCTGCGCAATGCGTTGATAAATCCATGAGCATCCGTGTTGAGGCCCAACAGTCTATCACCTTTTTTGGCTATTGTGTTGACAGCACCAATCAAAGCCGCCCATTCATCAATTTGGTCCAGCAGAGGCAGAACTTTTTCCTTATAAGGCGTGGTTACGTTGGCTCCTAAATTTTCATGTTCCCTCAACCCGGCTACCCTGGAGCTAAGTTTCTCCGGCGTTGTTTCCCAGAGCTGGTAGCGAATGTCGAGTTGATGGTAGTCCAAAGCCGCTTGCTGAAAGTATGGGGAGATAGAGTGCTTAACAGGATAACCAATAAGACCGATGAAATCGGGCATTTAGTTCATCTCAGCGAGCTAATTGCTGCTCAGCTTAGCGACGATAAGGATAGCATAGTCTCTTGCACTCTACTAGCTTATGTTTAGAGTCTTAGCTATCTATTTATTGTTCACTACTGCCACCACCAAAATCCCTGAGTGGTGAAGTTTTTATCTGCCCCATAGCTTATATCCTCACCCACTGTCACAGCCGTGAAATGGCAATAGGAGAGAGGAGCCGTGGTTGCTGTTACGCGCAGCACAGCAAGAAACGATGCCGTTGAGCTTGGCGATAAATTCCATAGGTATGCAAGATGATACAATCCAGTCAGCGGCACTCATTTCCAGAGTCTTTATCTCATCTGCAACATCACTCCCCAGGCCAAGAATAACGATGTGAACATCAGAAAAGCTGCAAATCTGGCTTATGAAGTCAAATAGATTTTAGTACTAGTACCCTTTTACTATATATTATCCCCAAGTCAATATCATTATCTTTATTTTACTTCTAAACCACAGGAAAAATATTGTCGCCCGAGCATCTTCACCTCATGGCAGAAACCGTGGAGCCTAACCATAGTACTTTTTGGTGATTTACAGGCAAGAGAGTTTAAGTTAGCATAAATTCAAGTAACATAAATCAAGATATATGAGGATAAATAAGGTAGAGATAAGATGAAAGTGGAGTCAACGGATTCGGAGATGCTGACCACTGCAGAGGCAGCCAGGCTATTGCACGTTCATCCCAACACAATAAGGCAGTGGTCAAATAAAGGGCTGCTTCCTGCCTATCGCCTCGGGACAAGAGGTGACCGCAGGTTCAAGCGGAAAGACATAGACCTCTTTATAACAGTGGATAAGCTTTTCACACGGTAGCTCCTTCACACACAAAAGACTAACAATCTTTGTTCAAGCTATCCAAAAATCCCTGAAGGATAATAGCCGCAGCCAAAGCATCTTGGTGCTGTTTTCGTTTATCCTTCCTGGTTCCTGCCTCAGCCATAAGCTTTTCAGCAACTACAGTCGATAGCCGCTCATCCCAAATTTCTATGTTGACTTCGCTAAGACGAGATTGCTTCGCTTCCCCTTCGCCAGGCTCAGGGCTTCGGCTCATCGCAATGATACCTTGGAGCTTTTCAATAAAAACCTCCACCTTTCTACTTTGCTGAGTCAAATGCCCGTCTAAGGAATAAGGTAAACCAACCACAACACATTCCACCTGATATCGCTCAACAAGTTTAATAATCTCAGTTATAACATCCTCCTGGTTTCTACGCTCAATCACAGTGAGAGGAATTGCTAATATTCCTTCAGGGTCACTTATTGCGACACCGGTTTTCTTATCCCCAATATCCAATCCGAGACTGCGCATGTTCTTAAAAAATCAAAAATTAAACATCAAAAATCAAAATTATGATTTACCATTTGTCATTTTTACTTTTGCCCTTTGATTTTTTATTAGGCGGAGGAGGTTTTCTCTGCGATGATACTTTCAACTGAGTCTAGCGCTTCATCCAGCCTGGTTGCATCTTTCCCCCCCGCCTGAGCCATCTCGGCTTTGCCTCCGCCACTGCCACCGACAACTTTAGCTACCTTTTCGATAATGTCATTGGCATAGAAACCTCTGGCTACCAGATCAGGGGTAACCATGGCTAAAAAGCTGGGGTTATTGTTGTAAACTGTAGCCAAAACTATCACTGCGCTCTTTAATTTGCTGCGTAATATGTCACCCATCTCTCGAAGGACAGATTTGGTTAACGGTGGCACTCTGGCTGACAAAAATGTTACCCCACCCGCCTGTTTGACTTGCTCAGTCAATGATTCGGTTATCTTTCGAGATAACTCCCTCTCCAACCAAAGTGAATGCTTATGCTCTGACTCCAGCTCATTAACGAGAACTCCAACCTTGTCATGAACTTCGTCAGGGACGGTTTTTAATTCTCTGGCTATACTTTTCAAGGTAGCAGAATTCCTCTCGGCCACCGCTTCTGCTGTCCTGCCGGTCACCGCTTCAATTCGATGTAGACCAGTGCCAATGCTAGCTTCGCTTATTATGATGGAAAAACCAATTTCGCCGGTTGATTTCACGTGTATGCCACCACAAAGTTCCGTACTTAGTGGCGGCTCACCAATCTCCACCACTCGAACGGTTTCACCATATTTCTCCTCAAACAAAGCAATAGCGCCCTCAGCAATAGCCTCATCATAGGGAACGAGCCTGGATTTCACCGGTAAATTCTGCCGCATTTTCTCGTTAACCAAACCTTGAATTTCACTGAGCTGCGACTCAGGAATCGCTGCCAGGTGAGAGAAATCGAACCGGAACCCTTCTGGCTCGACTAAAGAGC
>Ga0307431_1000440_pt1 | contig 28499 bp, 25 predicted proteins | sample SalMarWE160170MG_FD_202155 | JGI IMG/M metagenome (GOLD analysis project Ga0307431, IMG submission 202155) | Salt marsh sediment microbial communities from the Plum Island Ecosystem LTER, Massachusetts, United States - WE1603-170 | ecosystem: Environmental > Aquatic > Marine > Intertidal zone >...
GCGGCAGTTGCACATCCTTAACCTCCACCATGCTCACTTTTATACCCCAGGGATTAGTGCCTTCATCAACCACCGACTGTATCTTTTCGTTGAGCCTGTCCCGCTGGCCTAATAACTCATCCAGCGTGGATTGTCCGACAACATTTCTTAAGGTGGTAGCGGCAAGCAGCGCGGTTGCCTTGATATAGTCGAGCACCTTGAGAATAGCATCTCCGGCATCGACTACCCGAAAGTAAATTACGGCGTCAACCCTGACAGTAACATTGTCCAGGGTGATGCACTCTTGTTCGGGAACGTCCATGGTGATTACCCGAAGGTCAATTTTCCGCATATTCTCAATGAAAGGTATAATCAAGACCAGGCCCGGTCCTCTAAGACCAACCCACCTGCCCAGTCGGAAAACGCCCCCTCTTTCATACTCTCGAACGATTTTGATAGCTGCCGACAGAAGTATTATTACTACTACTGCGATAATAAAATAAATGAACCAGTTCATTTTTCCTCCTTTTCTTTAGATTTTTTGGTCACCCAGAGTTTCAATCCTTTTACTTTGGTTATTATCACCTCCTCTCCGGGTTCTATTTTACTACCTTCGGCTATGGCTGTCCACAATTCTCCTTCAGCCAAAACCGTGCCCTTTGGGTTGAGGGTCGTTTGCACCACAGCTTCCTTCCCTATCATCTCCTCTACACCAGCGGAGAGTTTTAGCCTCTGGCCTTTTACGATGGCATAGATAACGAAAATGATAAAAGCGACGGCAAAAACTATGGCTATGATAATTGGGCCGGTCATTTCGATATCCATAAATGCTACCCTCCTATTTTTTTGATTTCTTTGCCACCCATAATTTCAACTCTTCCACTTTGGTTATTATCACTTCCTCACCCGGTGCTACTCTGCCACCTTCCGATGCCGCCGTCCATAATTCTCCCTGGGTTAAAACCGTACCCGTAGGGTCGAGGGGTGTTTTAGCTATGGCTATTGTCCCAATCATTCCCTCAGCCCCGGTAGCCTTGCGTCGCCTTTGCCCGCGGATAATGGCACCGACGACAAAGACAGCGAAAGCGATAACGCCTGCCGTAACCCCGGCAATTAGCCCCTTACTTACCTCTATCCCCGGGCTGTGGCTGAACAATATCAGCGAACCTATGACCAGCGCAATCGCACCTCCGGCAGTCAATAGCCCAAAACTAGTGGTAAAGTACTCGGCGATAAAAAGTCCCACGGCAAGTAAAAGGAGTGCTATGCCTCCCCAGTAAGCATCAAGCACGCCCAGGGAGTAAAACGCCAGGAATAAGCTGATGCCACCAGCGACCCCGGGGAAAACCATCCCCGGGTTGGAAATCTCAGTAATTAACCCTATGGTAGCCAGGGTAAAGAGGATATAGGCAATGTTGGGGTCGCTGATGGTTTGCAGAAATTTCTCAATGGCATTCATTTCGTTTCTAGTTGTACCGTAGTCCGTAGTATCAATGATAACTTCCTCGCCATTGGCTAAAGTAATTTTCCAGCCATTGATTTGGGAAATAAGGTCTTCCAAATTGTCAGCTCGAAGGTCGATAAGGTTATATTCCAGGGCATCGACATCGGTGAATGATTTACTTTCCGTAACTGCCAGCTCGGCTTCTTCCATATTGCGGCCACGCTCCTCAGCTATAGTCTTCATCCACTTAGCCGAGAACTCGACTATTTTTTTCATCTGGTCTTCTGGTATTTCCTCTCCTCCAGCAGATACAGGATGGGCAGCGCCGATAGTCGTACCCGGCGTCATCGCCGCTATATGAGCCGATAGAGTAATGAAGGTTCCCGCTGAGGCCGCCCAGGCAGCTTTGGGTGAGACGTAAACCACGATGGGCACGTCGGCATTCATAATACTTTTGACTATCTTATCGGTTGAGTCCAGAAGCCCACCGGGGGTGTCTAGCTCAATTATACAGACGGTAGCGCCATTCTCCTCCGCCTGGCTGATGCCCCGATCAATATAGTCAGCTATCACGGGCACAATGGTGCCATCTACGGTAAGAACTTCCACAGTAGTAGAGCTGGCGGTAGCGATCAGGCTGCCTCCTAAGCCCGCAGCTACGGGAAGCATAAGCAAGGCAAGAAATAAAACCTTAAGCCCGGTTCTAAGCATCTCGCATTAACCCCAAGTTAATTATAAACTAAGCAATTAAAAGTAACAAAAAATTTCAAGTTCATCATTGAAGCTGGACACAGCTTAGTGTAGAATAGGCTAAGGATGAAAAACCAAAAATGTAAGGGGATGCGGGACTTGCTCCCCGAGGGCACGTTACGCTTTCGCCGCATTGAGGATGTCTTCCGGACTTGTTGTCGTAACTGGGGCTACCGGGAGGTGAGGACGCCAACCTTAGAATACCTCCACTTGTTTACCGCTACGGGAACACTTACTCCGAGCATGTTAAGCAAGGTATATTCCTTTCTCGATTGGGATGGCTGGAGCGGTGAGCGGGTCGTCTTGAGGCCAGATGGCACTATTCCTGTAGCCAGACTCTACATCGACAATCTGAGTGGACAAGAATTAGCCAGGCTTTTCTATGTGGCTAATATCTTCGCTTTTGAGGGAACAGGGAAAGAGAACAGGGAGCGATGGCAGTGTGGTGCTGAGTTTTTCGGTGGTGGCAAATTGGCGCCGGATGTGGAGATTATTCTGCTGGCTGAGGAGGTTATCCGCAGACTTGGTCTCAGCAATGTCGGGCTGCAACTGTCCCACGCTGGCCTGGTGAAGGCATTGCTCAAAGAGTTGAAGCTCAGCCCCGGTGAGGAAGCTAAGATGACGAACCGCATTTTGGAAGGAAATTGGCAAGCATTGACCAGGGCGAAATCCACCAACCCCGAAGTCGAGAGGCTCATAGCTGCGCTATTGGGGCTCAAGGGGAAATCAAGCAGCTTTCTACACAATATAAAAGCTTCATTCCCTAAGGCTTCGCAGGACTTCAAGTCCAGCCTGGAGGACCTCATAAGCATTACCACAGTGCTGGATAACCTGGGTTGCAGCTATAAAATTGATATCGCAGCGATACATGGTTTTGAGTATTATACTGGAGTCTGTTTTCAGTTCCTGGCTGCCGGGGAAAAGATAGGTGGCGGAGGAAGATATGACAACCTTGTGCCCCTTATGAATGGAGAGGACATCCCCGCCTGCGGATTTGCCCTATATGTGGACCCTATAATGAAATTACTTCCGCTGGAGAAAGAGAAAAAGGGCGAATCTGAAATCCTGGTTAAAGGTAAGGAATTGACTCCGGAAATAGTGGAAACGTGCTTTACTGTGGCAGAATCGCTTCGTGACGCCGGACACCCAGCAGAGCTTGACTTCACGGGTCGAGAAGAATCTAATTACAGGTGGGTCATACTAGTTTCGGGAAAGGAGCCCTCTCGGTTTGCGCTCACGGATTGCGTACAAGGGCAGCGGCGAGATGCCGCTTCTACGGCAGAGATTCTTAAAATGGTAAGTGAGGGATGAAGGACTACCGAGCCGGCTACATAAAACTCGCCCTCCCTAAAGGCAGGTTTCTATCGCCTACAGCTAGCTTGCTCGCTGAGATAGGCCTGGGATTCCAGGATTATAGCGATAAAACAAAGCAATATCGCCTTCGCTCGGCAAGGTTTCCCGGTCTTTCCGCTAAAATACTTCAGGAAAAAGATATTTCCATACAGGTGGCTGTGGGGAATTACGACCTGGGTATTTGTGGTTTAGACTGGATTGAAGAATTCCTGGTGAAATATCCAGCAGGAGCTCTGGTAAAAATATCGAGTCTAAATTATGGTGAAGGCAGTATACATGTGGTTGCCAGTGCTGAAGCGGGGATAGCTAATCTCAATGAGTTATCAGCCCGGAGAAATGACTATCGTATAGTAAGTGAGTATCCTAATCTGGCTGAGGCTTTTGCCTTAAATCTCAGAATGAGACGGTTCAGGATTTTCCCGGTGTGGGGAGCTGCTGAAGCTTATCCCCCGGAAAATGCTGACCTGGCGGTGCTCTGGGGAAAGAGTGGAGCGCATATAGCAACTCAAGGCTTAATTCCTCTCAAAAGATTACTCCCCGTTACTGCCTTTCTAATAGCTAATCGAGAAAGCCTGGAGAACAAGGATTTGAGCCAGATATTGATGTGTTTTAGCTCCAAGATTACCGCTGACCTGCCCGCCGAGGCTTGGCAGGCGGGGCCGCAGACATCAATAGAAAATGAGCTTGACATCTCCGAGAAACTAAAGGGGACTCGGCCCTTGTGGCAGGCAAAGGAAATCAACCTGGCTTTGCCTGATGGACACCAGCAAGCACCTACTTCGCAGTTTTTGAAGCGAGCCGGACTGGCACTTCAAGGGTATTCTGAAGAGGTAGTGAGCCGTCGACCCTCCGCTGATTTAGACTGGCTAGGCATTAAAGTAATCAGGCCCCAGGATATGCCTCTGCAGGTGGCTAATAGCAATTTCGACCTGGCCATAACCGGTGAGGATTGGCTGCTGGAACACCTCTACCACTTCCCCTCAAGCCCGGTGAAGAAATTGTTTGCTCTCGGCTTTGGCACCGTCAAAATTGTCGCTGCCGTGAGTTTGGAAATGCCCGTGGCCGACATTGATGAATTGAGGTCACTTGTTCAGAGCAACAAGTTCGCTCCTCTAAAAGTAGCCTCGGAGTACATAGATATTGCCGACAGGTATCTTCGGGACAATCACATTAACCCATACAAGCTAATTCCAACCTGGGGGGCGAGCGAGGCTTTTTTACCTGAGGACGCCGATATGCTTATTGATAATGTCCAGACAGGGAAGACCCTCGAGCAGCACAAATTGAAGATTATTGACGTGCTCTTCCGGTCTTCGGCTTGTCTAATTGCGAACAAAGATAGTCTGGCATCTTCCGATAAAAAGGAGAAAATGGAGTTCCTAACACAGAAATTGCGAGCGGGGCTAGAGTAGATAAAAAATTAAAATGCAAAAGGCAAAAATACAGAGAAAAAATAAAAAGTTTTGCATTTCGATTTGTCATTTTGATTTTTTACTTTCTACTTTTGGTTTTAGTTAATATGAAAAGAGTCAAAGGATTCGATAAAGCCAGACAATTACTGACCAGGGAAAACTTCTGGGAGTCTTTCACCACGTCACCGGGACTAGGAGCACAAATAAAGCAAGCCTTTGGCGAAGAGCTTTCAGTTCAAGAAGTGGTCGACCGTATCATCGGTGAGGTTCGGGACAAAGGTGATAAAGCCCTCTTTGATTACACCGAAAAACTGGATGGAGTCCGACTGGATTCTCTGGAAGTAGACAGACAGGAAGTTGTTGCCGCTTATGATACGATGGACAAGAAACTTGTCTCGGCCCTTGAATTCGCAGCCAAAAGAATACGGGACTTTCATCTTGCCTGTGGACACAAAGCCGGCCTAATCCCTATCGACAAGCACTTAAAGCAGCAGGTTCTGCCCTTACAAAGGGTTGGACTGTACGTGCCCGGTGGCACCGCTGCCTATCCATCCACGGTGCTGATGATGGCCATACCAGCCAAAGTGGCCGGTGTTGGGGAAATCATTATGGTTTCACCGCCCGCTAAAGATGGCAGGATTCCTGCACCCACATTGGTAGCCGCCGACATTGCCAGGGTCGACCGCATTTTTAAACTTGGCGGCGCTCAGGCTATTGCGGCATTGACTTTTGGTACTGAATCGATACCCAGAATGGATAAGATTTGTGGCCCGGGGAACATCTTTGTGACCCTGGCTAAGAAAATGGTTTATGGCACGGTGGACATTGATGGACTCGAAGGTCCCAGCGAGATAGTAATTATAGCCGATGAGAAAGCCGACCCTGCTCTTTGTGCCGCTGACCTCCTGGCCCAGGCCGAACATGACCCCCTGGCTTCGGTAATTTTAATCACCACCTCGGCTGACCTGGCTGATCGAGTCGAAAAGGAAATCGAGGTACAACTGGGAAAATTAAAGCGGCGTTCTATTGCTGGAACGGCTATTGATACAGGAATGCTTGTGCTTGTCGATGACATGTCTCAAGCAGTGGAGTTGGTCAATCTCTTCGCTCCTGAGCACCTCTCTATTATGACATCCGACGCTTCGTCTTTAATCCCCAAAATTCACAATGCCGGCTGTATTTTCATAGGCGAGAATTCGCCTGTCGTTCTGGGCGATTATGTTGCCGGTCCCAGCCATGTATTGCCCACTGGGGGCAGCGCTCGTTTCAGTTCTCCTCTGGGTGTCATGGACTTCCTCAAGGGTACCCATATCATCGCCTTGGATGAGCCTGCCATGCGAGAACTGAGCCAAGCCGCCATGGTAATAGCTAAAGCTGAGGGGCTCGATGCCCACGCCCAGGCTGTAGAAAGAAGGCTAGGGAGGACTACGCCTAGAAGGAAGTTAGGTAAAGGAGGGATAGAAGAAGATGCCAAAGCAAGTTAAATATATCAAGGTGAAAAAGAGCTGGCGAGACCATGTTAATGAAAAAGATTTAGCGAGGGTAATTGAGGAGGCCCAAAGGGAAGAATGGCTTTATGAAGGGCTTGAAGATCACGGATGGGCACTTGATCGAAAGTGGGTAGCGAGATTTTCAAAGGAGAGCTGAACTAAGGGGGGCTCGATGCCCACGCCCAGGCTGTAGAAAGAAGGCTGAAAGCTAAATAAAAGATTAAAATGCAAAAGGCAAAAATACAGAGCAAAAATAAAAAAGTTTTGCATTTTGACTTGTCACTTTGATTTCTTATTTTTGACTTTTGGTTTTAGTTGAAATGGACATAAAAAAATTTATAAGGCCTGAGATTGTGACCATGAAGGGTTACATCCCTATCGAGCCTACGGAAGTTTTGAACCAACGAGCTGAATTGCCTTCGAGTGGAGTAATAAAGCTTGATGGTAACGAGAATCCTTATGGATGTTCTCCAAAGGTCTATCAAGCTCTAGCCACTTATCCTTATTATCATAATTATCCCGATCCGGAGCAGGGAGAGCTACGGAAGGCTTTAGAGAAATATACTGGTCTGGGTCGCCGGCACATTGTTTGTGGCATGGGCAGCGATGAACTTATTGACCTTATTCTCAGGCTTTTCCTCAAGCCCGGAGACGAGGTTATAAATTGTCCACCGACATTCGGTATGTATCCCTTTAGCACCGATGTTTGTGGAGGCAGGGTGGTTGATGTGCCCCGAACCGAAGATTTTGCTCTTGATATGGTCGGTATGAAGAAGGCATTGACCAGGAGAACGAAGGCTATCTTTGTTGCCTCGCCCAACAATCCCACCGGCGACACTGCCACCGAGAAGGAAATTATGGAGCTTGTTGGGACCGGAAAAATTGTTGTCGTGGATGAAGCCTATTTTGAATTCAGCAATATAACTATGGCTAACTTGGTGTCTAATTATAACAACTTGATAGTCTTGCGCACTTTCAGCAAATGGGCCGGGCTGGCCGGCTTAAGGATAGGCTACGGCTTTTTCCCCGTAGAAATTGCTGATTACTTGATGAAGATTAAGCAGCCCTATAACGCCAATGCCGCAGCCCAGGCTGCGGTGCTAGCTTCCCTGGCTGATATAGAGTATCTTCGTGCTAATGTTACCAAGATAGTTAGGGAACGGGAGCGATTATTTGGCAAACTGAAGGAACTGGATTGGCTAAGACCTTACCCCTCCCGGGGAAACTTTATCCTCTGTTCTCTGCCCGAAGGAAAGGCCGAGGAAATCTGGCAACAACTGCGGAAGAAAGGCATCTTTGTGCGCTATTTTGATACTCCGCGATTGAAAGACTGCCTGCGAATTAGCGTGGGCAGGCCTGAGGATACCGATGCTCTGGTTAAGGCATTAAAGGAGGTTAAATATGACTGAAAGAAAAGCAAAAGTAATTCGTGAAACCGCCGAGACGAATGTCAGGGTGGAGCTCAACATCGACGGCAGCGGACAATTCCAAATGACCACCGGCATAAGGATGTTCGACCACCTCCTTAGCCATTTAGCTCAACATGGAGTATTCGATATAAAAATCTCAGCCTCGGGTCCCGACCAGCACCACGTAGTCGAGGATGTGGCTATTTCACTGGGCAAGGCTTTTAACCAGGCACTGGGGAAAAAGCAAGGCATTGTTCGTATGGCTCATGCTGTCGTGCCTATGGATGAAGCTCTGGCAGAGGTAGCTGTGGATATCGGGGGCAGAGTCTACAGTGTAATCGAGGCAGCCTTTAACGAAGCTAGCATAGGCGACCTGAACGCTGATTTAGTTCGCCATTTTCTGGTCTCCCTTGCCTCCGAAGCCAAAATTAACCTCCACGCCAAAGTGCTCAGCGGCATCAACGACCACCACAAAGCCGAAGCTCTATTCAAAGCCCTGGCACGGGCCCTGGACTCAGCTACCCAGATTGACGAGCGTATCCTGGGCAGAGTTCCCAGCACCAAAGAGGTTATTGAAAGTTAGAAAGGAATGCGAATTGACTTCGAGTCCTGCCCGGGGAGCAAGGGCTCAATTTTCGAACCTGACGATGACACGAACCTGATCTAAATTGCGTTTTGCTACCTGTCAAAGCTATAATGAACCAGAAATCAACAGAAGTTCGGATTTTCCCCCACTCGGGGAGCGAGTTTTCTCTTCTTGGACCTGAGTAGATACAAAATCGCCCGGACTTAGGCATCGTCAGAACGAGGCAAACTAAATTTGAGTTTTCTGTTATAATGAGGTTGAGGTTCGAGTGAGGCAAATATGCTAGTAAAGATAGAAACTTATTTCGACGGTGAATTCTGGTGTGCCCGTGGAATAGGAGAGGATATATTTACTCAGGGCAACACTTTGGATGATTTGTACCAAAATATTAAGGAAGCAGTATCCGTTCATTATGGTGAAATAGCTGAACCCATCACCATCCTGACTCTTTCTGAAGTAAAACTAGCAAATGCCAAAACTCCCGCAAGTTAGTGGCAATGAGATAGTCAAGCTTCTTCAGCATCTAGGCTACGAAGTCGTTAGGCAACGAGGAAGCCATATCCGACTTAGGAAAATCACACCTCTAGGTGAACATAACATCACTGTCTCGGCGCATAAGGTTTTGGCCAAAGGAACCCTAAACGACATTCTTACCAGAGTGAGCCTCTGGAATAATATTCCCAAGAAAGAGCTCATTGATAGGTTAAGATAGGGGTTTTACCTACGCAGCACAGGTTGTTGACAAGGTTTCCAGCATCGAGTAACTTATCGAGGGGTAGGAAGATATCTGATTCAGTCTCAAGGCTCTCAAGGAGTGCAGCTATACAGCAGGCTCCATTATGGTTAAAATAATATAGAGTTAGTCTATGTAGAAAGCATGAAGCAACGGAGGTAAGAGATGCCGGAATTGAGTTGGGCCGCCGTAGTCAACTGGTTGGGAGCACATGGCCCCCATATCCTTGTCATACTAGTAGTAGGAGCTGTGCTATGGTTCGCCTTAAATAAGTTTCTCCCGCCTATTGTGGGCCGTCTCATGGCGACGACCAAGGGTGAAAGCAAGGAAGGCATCAAGAAAAGGAGAGACACGCTTGTAGGTGTCCTCAGTGGGGTGGGGCGGGTATTCATTGTCGTAGTTGCTATAATGATGATCCTAGACGAGGCGGGCGTACCTATTGCATCAGTCTTGGTTGGCCTCGGCATCGCTGGCCTAGCCATTGGCTTCGGCGCTCAGTACTTGATAAGAGACCTCATCGCTGGTATCTTCATCATCTTGGAAAACCAGTACAGGGTGGGTGATGTAGCCAGGGTAGCCGATATTGCCGGGCTGGTGGAGGAAGTAACTTTGAGAAAGACTGTGCTCCGTGACCTGGATGGCATAGTCCACCATGTGCCCAACGGCGAGATCAGAGTGGCCAGCAACTTTACCAGACACTTCTCCAGGGTCAATCTCAATATCTCAGTGGGCTATGGCACCGACCTCGACCACGCCATAAGCGTGATAAACCGGGTAGGCAAGGAACTCGCTGAGGATGAAAAATGGCGTAAAGTAATCAAAAGTCCTCCCCAGGTGCTGAGGGTTGATAATCTGGGCGACTCCGGAATAGATATCAAGATTTTGGGCGATGTTAAGCCTATAGAGCAGTGGGCAGTGATGGGGGAGTTGAGGCTTCGCCTCAAGAAAACTTTTGATGCCGAAGGTATAGAAATACCCTGGCCCCATACCAAAGTGTATTTTGGCAATCCTTTACCGGATTTTCCTAAGAAAGAGGATTAGTCTCAGGAAATATTCGCATCCTGCTGCTTTTTGCAAAGTTCTCTTCGTCCTCAAAGTCTCTTTATCCAGAATGTCTTTGCTATCCACCCGAGCTAAAGAGAAGGCTTTTTCTATTTCCTAAACTACTCCTCCAATAATCCATTATCCTGGTAGCAGTGTTTCTCGGTGAAAAAATTCGCAGCACAGTGGTCTAGTTCAGATAGATGGATGACACTCCAAGGTATAATATATATATTCGGGATGGTTGTAATAGTTTCTTGTGTCATTGCGAGCGCAGCGTGGCAATCTCTATCCCCAGCGGCCCCACAAGATTGCTTCGTCACTTCCGTTCCTCGCAATGACAACGCAAGCAGGCAATGTGTCACTAAGATACTGAACGAGTACACACACTTGACAATAACTATGAACTAGTATTATAATGCAAAATACCTAGTAAAACGATGTAGTTTTTAAAAACCGAGGATTACCCAGAGCCGATGAATGCTTGGGGACAGTGTAGGTGACGTGAGCTACTGGGGTAATTCGAGGACAACGTTGCATGAGGAAGCTGTACACACTACGTCGCTTAGTAGACCTGGCCCGAGCCATCGCTTATCGCCAAGCTTTAATCAAACATGAGTGCTGGCCCCGCGCCAGGCTTGAGGAATTACAGCAGCGCCAGCTAGCCAAGCTTCTTGATTGGGTAACTCAACGCTCTCCCTTTTACCGTGAATACCGCAGCGCACACCGGCTTGGTCCGCCCTATAATCTCCAAGATTTCCCTGTCATGGACAAAAGAACCTACATGAAACACTTCGACGAAATTGTCACTGACCCTCGGTTGCGCCTCTCCCAGCTACAGAAACATATAGCCCACGTTTCAGGGGACGAGTATTACCTGGGCGAGTATCGTGTGCTTACTACGGCGGGTAGCTCCGGGCATAAAACAGTGGTAGTATTCAATCGAAAAGAGTGGAGTATCCAGGAGGCGGCAAGTATGCGGATTGCAGCCATGATGGGAGTGGTTCCCTTCTCAAGGAGACGCCCCACGATTGTTACCATCGGCTCTCCCAGTCCTCTGCACGATAGTTATCGCCTCCCCCTGAGCATGGATATCGGCCTTTACCGTTTTCACGTGCTACCGGCTACTGCTCCTATCGAAGAGCTGGTTCAGCGGTTAAATTCCCTTCAACCGCACATGCTTCGAGGTTTTCCATCCATGCTTGGGCTGCTTGTGACAGAACAACTTCAAGGGCGATTGAATATCAATCCCTCTATTATCGCCGGCGGTGGCGAACCACTGCCCAGCGAATTGAGGAAACAACTCCAGGCTGCGTGGCAAAGTTCTGTCTTTGACATCTATGGCACTCAGGAGGGACTCCGCGCTATGGAGTGCAACTCTGGCCAGGGGATGCACATCTTCGAAGATTTGGGCATTGTTGAGGTGGTAGATGAAGACAACCGCCATGTGCCCGATGGGACTCTAGGACACAAGATTCTGTTCACCAGTCTCTTCGGCTTCACTCAGCCCGTCATCCGCTACGAAATATCTGATATGATGGTACTGGCTCCGGAGCCGTGCCCGTGTGGCCAGCCATTCCGGCGTATTCTTGCCATCAACGGGAGGAATGACGATGTTCTCTACCTTCAAGGTCGAGCGGGGAGACAGGTTGCCGTTCACCCTGTCCATTTTTGGAACGTTCTGGAAAGCTTCGCGGATATACGGCAATACCAAGTGGTCCATGAATCGGACGGCATTTGCTTGCGGCTGATGTTCGAGGAAGGGAATGGAAACACAGCTCGTAGCGTCAGGGAACAACTGGCACGGAAGTTAAATACCCTGGGTGTTGATCGCCCGTCTATTCGTGTTGAACTGGTGACCACGCTGGAAGACCGCTCCCGTCATATGGGGAAGTGGAAGAACATCATCTCCAACGTAAACCAGTCAGTGTAATAGTCACGGATTATTAGCGGCCGGATTGCCGGGCGTTCCAGTGAGCTGTGCTGTAGATGCTGCGTAATTAGGCGGTGAAAATGAGTTCCCAAGGTGATACATGGCATATCTTTCATTAGGAGCTATTATACGGGCTATGTTGCCCATCATAAACAAAGTTCACACAACGGCTCTCGGTATCAAGCCTCTCGAAAGAAACAGCATCATCTGCGTTGAGGTAAGACGTCACAAGGGCTGTTCTATCAAGCTGGAGGACGGTTGTGAGGTCGGGTCTGGCGACCCTGTCATCAAACTGCATTTGAATAATGCTTGGATTGCTGAGAGATGGCGGTCAAGCTCAAGGTCAGGGATGAGGGGCTTCCCGCGGGGACTCATTTATTACTTCAGGGACGGCTTGCAACTCCTGGCCACAGAAGTAGCCGATGGGAAATATGGTGGCATCGTTGCAGTGTATGGCTGGACTGCCTTTCATACTCACGCTGGCCGGTTGGGATTCCAGGTCATCGATTTGCCGAACACCCTGAGGATAAAGCTGGCCCGACTCCACATCGCCGCACTAATGCAGTCTAACCATATCCCCTGGCTCAGGAGGCATACCGCCTCTCGTGAATCCGTGAAAGTTAAGGCGGTTTGGCTCTCCCGGGCTGAACTCTTGAGAATGCACGGTTCAGTCCCGTGATGCTTCTGCCTTGATGACACGAAGGCTAAGGTCGAACTTGACCGCTGCCCAAGATAATCCACTTGTAGCTGGTTAGCTCTTTCAAAGCCATGGGACCACGGGCGTGAAACTTCTGGGTGCTTATGCCTATCTCGGCACCAAGTCCAAACTGCCCCCCGTCGGTGAAACGGGTGCTGGCATTGGCATAAACACAGGCAGCATCCACTTCGTTGAGGAAGCGCATTGCTGCCGAATGGTCTTCAGTAACGATAGCTTCGGAATGCCCCGAGCCATATTTCTCAATATGCTCTAAAGCTTCGTCCAGAGAGTTGACCACCTTGATAGCAGCTTTCAGCGACAGGTATTCCTTCCCCCAGTCTTCATCGACAGCCGGGACCAGCTTCAGGGACGGAATGGGCTTAAGTATAGCCATGGCTCGCTTGTCGCAGTGCATTTCCACCCCGGCTTTAGCCCATTCTTTAGCAATAGCAGGCAGGTAAGCTTGAGCAATCTGATTATGAACCAGGATGCAGTCCAGAGCGTTGCATACGGTGGGACGCTGAACTTTGGCATTGTAGGCGATGGCTACAGCCTTATTTATATCAGCGCTCTTGTCCACATATGTGTGGCAGACACCAATGCCACCGGTAATTACGGGCATGGCAGCGTTCTCCGAGACCAGCTTTATCAAACCAGCGCCGCCGCGGGGAATCATCAGGTCGATTACTTCCTTCATCTCGAGCATTTGGTTAACTAAAGCCCGCTCGGTGGACTCAATAAGTTGAATGGCTCCCTGGGGCACGCCAGCCCGGTTGCAAGCCTCTTGAGCTACTTTAGCTAGGGCTTTATTAGAATTTATGGTTTCCTTCCCACCCCGAAGGATGACGGCATTGCCTGATTTAAGGCACAGGCTTGATATGTCGATGGTAACATTGGGGCGGCTTTCATATATAGCACCGATAACTCCCAAGGGGACTCGCCTCTTGCTTATCTGCAAACCATTGGGTAGAGTTCGCATCTCAAACACCTCGCCCACAGGGTCGGGCAACGCCGCCACAGTTTTTGTGTCCTGAGCCATGCCTTCAAGTCGGGCGGGCGATAGCATAAGCCTGTCCAGCATGGCTCCGCTCATCCCTGAAGCCTTAGCCTCCGCGTAATCAATCTTGTTGGCAGCCAGGATTTCGTCCCCTTTACCAATAAGAGCTTCAGCAATATTGACCAAAGCCTTGTTCTTAACTTCCGTAGAAAGAAACGCCAGCTTCCTCGACGCTGCCTTAGCAGCCTTTCCCTTTTCTTCTAGCTCTTTCACGGCTGATTGCACAGTACTATTCTTGCATGCCTCCCTTAATGTTTATAGCATTACCATATTGTTTCTATGAACCACATCGTCGCCATAGTCGTAGCCGAGGAGGCTCCCGATTTTATCGGAGTGCTTCCCTCCGATGGTAGCTAAATCAGAAGAGCTATAGTTAGAAATACCACAGCCAATGTGTTTGCCCTTCTCGTCCAGGATATCCACAATATCGCCGCGGTGAAACTCTCCCTCGGCTTTAATAATCCCTGCAGGGAGCAGGCTTTTATTGTGCTCCTTGAGAGCTAAGACAGCGCCTTTGTCCACCGTGACTTTGCCTTTGGAAGCCAGCCCGCTGAGCATCCACCTCTTTTTGCTCTCCATCTTATTAACCTGTGCAGGAAAGAAAGTGCCTATGTCTTCTCCCCGGCTAATCCTCACCAGTATGTCAATTTCCCGCCCATCGGCAATGATTACATTTACCCCTGAACAAGTAGCTAGACTGGCTGCCTCAATCTTGGTGGCCATGCCGCCAATCCCCTGGTAACTGGCACTGTCACTAGCTATACGTTCGATTTCGGCATCAATCTTGTCCACCCTGCGAATAAGTTGGGCTTGAGGATTGCAACTCGGGTCGGCAGTGTACAAGCCTCCGATATCGGTGAGCAGCGCTAGAAGGTCGGCATCAACAAGGTTAGCCACCATGGCGGAAAGATTATCGTTATCCCCGAACTTGAGCCCTTCAATCTCGTCAATGGCGACAATGTCATTCTCATTGACAATACAGATTATGCCAAGCTCCATAAGAGCCAGCAAGGTATTACGAGCATTAAGATAGCCACTGCGGTCAGAGAGGTCTTCCTTCGTGAGCAATGCCTGGGCTACGGTTATATCATACTGGCTGAAAAGTTGTTCATAGGTATACATGAGGTGGCTTTGCCCCACCGAAGCCAGGACTTGTCTAAAAGGAGTATTCTTGCGTTCTGGAACTTTCTCAAGCTTCTGTCTTCCCGAAGCAATAGCCCCGGAAGAGATTATTACTATCTCCCTTCCCTGGCCCTGGAGTCGGGCTATCTGCTCCACCAATCTTGACATGACTTTCAAGTCGAGATGGTCAGTGCCTGAGGTAAGGAGGCCTGTGCCGAATTTAGCCACTATGCGACGGTAAGACATTAGCATAAATCTAGCAGTTTTCACTCCCACTGACAACTCAGGAAAGGAAGGAGCAAAACATTCGGGCAATCGAATCCGGCCAGTAATTGGTGGTCTGGAGTGGTATGATATAATCTGTGCTGTTCCTTACTACAGAGTAAGAAAGGGCACATGTGACGGGCTCTGCCCGTTGCCCGTGTGATTAAGTCGAAGGTATGAAAACCTTAGTTCAATGTGATTTCGACGGTACAGTTACCGAAGAAGATACCAGCTTCTTTCTTTTGGACGCCTTCGCTCAGGGGGATTGGCGACGATTGCTGCAAGAGTATAAGGAGCACAAGATATCTGTCGGGGAGTTCAATACTAAGGCTTTTGCCATGGTTAAAGCCGATAAACCTACACTACTTGGAGCGCTACAGGACAAGGTTAAGGTGCGAGCTGGATTTCACGAACTGGTGAATTACTGCCGGAGAAAGGGCTTCAGATTAGTCATTGTGAGTAATGGCATGGATTTCTATATCGAAGCCACACTGAAAGACCTTGGCTTGAAGAACATCGAGGTACATGCAGCGCAAGCTTCCTTCCAACCTGAAGGGATGAAAGTTCAATATATGGGACCGGATGGCAAGCGATTAGAGGATGGCGTTAAAGAGGCATATACTAAATTGTTTCTAAAGCTGGGGTACAGGGTAATATATGTGGGGAATGGCGATTCCGATTTTGCTCCGGCAAAATACGCTCACCATGTTTTTGCCACGGGCGAGCTGCTGGCATACTGCAGAGAGAACAACCTTAAGCATAATCCTTTTGAAAACTTTATTGACGTCGTCAGGGATATAGACTTTCTGTAGCCGTGTTCCTTGAATTTCTACGATTCCACACAGACTTAAATTCCCCACTTTCAATCATCGGCAGCATCACATCTACTACACTGGCATCGTACTTTGTTCTCCTGCCGCCTTTAAGCTCTTTTAGAATATCCGTCGTGGTCCTTGCTGGCCGATAAGGACGATGGGAACTCATAGCTTCCACCACGTCGCAGACAGCGAGAATGCTGACTTCCAGACTTAGCTTATCCCCTGTGATACCGTCAGGATAACCCGAGCCATCTAGCCGTTCGTGGTGTTGCAGTGCTACGTCGGCTACTGGCCAGGGAAGATTTGCGTCCTTCAATATGTTATAACCTTGCTTCGTATGGGCGCGGATAAGAGCCCATTCTTCCTCGGATAGTTCCCCCGGCTTGTTCAGAATACTCGTCGGGATGGAAATCTTGCCGATGTCGTGGAGCAATCCGTCGAGGTAGAGCCTCTCAACCATATCCTCAGTCAAACCAATATTCTCACCTACAAGGCGAGCCAGTTCAGCTACTCTTTGCTGATGCCCTGCAGTATAAGGGTCACAAGATTCAATCACACGAGAAACGGTTTTTGCCAGGTTGATAAGGGAACTCTTTAATTGTTCTGCCGTTTTACTGCGCTCGGTGATGTCTGTGTAAGACCCTTGAAATCCTGCGATTGTGCCTTTTTTCTTGATGAAATTTAAATACTGCTCTATCAGTATCCTTTTGCCGTCTTTCTTGAAAATTTCATGCACTATGCTGGATATGGGTTCATCTGCACTCAGCATCTTCTCTACTTGTTTGGAAATATATTCCCTACCTTCTGGGGGGAGAATGTTTGTTGGCTTAATCTCGGTTAATTCTTCCAGACAGTAGCCACGCAGCTTCCCAAGCGCCTTATTAACCACTAAAACATCATCTTCGCTGCCCGCAGAAAAAACTGCTTCCAAGGAATTCGCAAAGAGATTGCAATAACGTTCTGCGCTTTCCATGAGTGCCCGCTCCATTTGTTTGCGCTCGGTGATGTTCTTTCCGACGGCAAGTCCCACAAACTTGCCGTTTTGCTGCTCAATCGATAAAGACAATTCAACGGGGAATGTAGAGCCGTCCTTCCTCAATGCTTCAAATTCGATGACCCCTGTCCCCCCGTAATTTCCACTCAGGAAAGCCTTCAGTTCTTTCGTGTGGGTCTCACTGTGTTTCTCCGACATCAACTTGATTACTGGCTGGCCCAGTATCTCGTCGGTTGAGTAGCCAAAGCTTTGCTCTGCACCTCGATTCCAGAATATTACTGTCCCTTTGCGATTCAATCCCAGTATGACATCACGGCAGGATGCTACGAGGGCCCCGTATATCTCTTCAGTTCTAGGTAACGCTTTTGATTCTTTGTGCGGTGGTTCTGTTTCTTTCATGAGCGAGTTTTCTTCTTATTACCATACCTGCTTCCTTACCTGCCCTGGCTAAAAAATTCAAGCTCCATTTATAACCGAGTATGGTCAAACTATATCAAACATATCAATGCGTTTGCAATAGGAATTTGGTCGTGAAGATGGAGAGAGTTTAGCCCAGCTTAAACGTCTATGCTATCCAGGTAATTGGGCATATACCAAATCCGAAATACCAACACAGAAATCCTGCTTTTAGTCAGAGGATGTCCCAAAATATAGTGTGAGGCTTTAGCCTCGTACTGCGCGACCCTAAAGGGTCGCACTACAAAATTTGCCAAAATTCAAGGATGTCACAATCCCAACTCTGAGGCGATTCCTTTCATGGCTTCGATTCCCAGGCTGATGAACTCTTCCAGCTCCAGTCCGATTTCCTGACATTGAGCCACTTGCTCCCGATTGACTCCAGCAGCAAAACTTTTTTCGCGAAAGCGTTTCATTACCGATTTAGTGGTCAATCCGCTTAGTTTATCGGGGCGAACCAGAGCAGCCGCGGTGATAAGCCCGCTCAGGGGGTCAGCACAGAAAAGGGCCTTATCCAATTTCGTTTCTCGGGGAATGCCATGAGCTTCGTTATGGCACAAAATAGCATGGGCCATAGCCTCACTGGCTCCAAGCTCCTGGGCAATGTCAGCGCCCAATTTGCTATGGCTACTCATATCACCCTCAACCAGTTCCATATCTATATCGTGGATGAGCCCGGTAATGCCCCACTCCTCTTCATCCTCTCCTAACTTCCTGGCCAAAGCCCGCATAATAGCCTCGGTGGCTAACATATGCTTAATCATATTCTTATCCTGGACATTGCCATGGATGGAATCAAGAATTTCTTCCCTGTTGAGCCTTGATGTCATGTCAATACCTTTTCCCGCTGCGTTAATAATATACCACGTAGATATTGCCCAGTGGAAGAGGCATCGTTTTGGGTCAGTTTCTCAGGCGTGCCGGCATCCACAAGATAGCCACCTTCGTCACCAGCTCCAGGACCAAGGTCAATGACCCAATCGGCGTTTTTGACTACATCCAGGTGGTGCTCAATGACAATTACCGTGTTTCCGTAATCCACCAGGCGCTGTAGCACCTTTAGGAGATAAGCAATATCTGAGAAGGAAAGGCCGGTAGTTGGCTCATCCAGTATATAAAGCGTTTTGCCTGTGGAGCGGCGGGATAGCTCGGTAGCTAATTTTATTCGCTGGGCCTCGCCTCCGGAAAGGGTCGGTGCTGGCTGCCCCAGGCAAATATACCCCAAACCTACATCCCGGAGGGTTTCCAGCTTGTTTTTGATTTTAGGGAAGTGGTCAAAGAAGAGCAAAGCTTCGTCCACGGTCATGTCCAGGATTTCGGCGATGTTTTTCCCTTTAAAGTGGATTTCCAGCGCTTCACGGTTATATCTTTTCCCCTTACATACCTCGCAGGGGACGGTGACATTGGGCAGAAATTGCATCTCAATCTGAACATAGCCTGCCCCCTGACAGGCTTCGCATCTCCCCCCCTTTACGTTGAAGGAAAAGCGTCCCTGGGGATAACCACGCATTCTGGCTTCGGGAACAGTGGCGAAAAGTTCTCGAATAGGGGTGAATGTCCCGGTATAAGTGGCAGGGTTGCTTCTCGGGGTGCGACCAATCGGTGATTGGTCAATGTCGACCACCTTATCAATGTACTCGGTGCCCAGAATGCCGTCACACTCACCTGGTCTCTCCTTAGCCCGGTAGAGGAGACGAGCCAGTCTTTTATACAGGACTTCATTAATGAGAGAGCTTTTACCGCTTCCAGAAACACCGGTGACGCCAACAAACTTGCCCAGGGGGATAGGGACATCGATGTTTTTCAGGTTATTTTCCCGGGCACCCTGGATAACCAGCTCTTTTCCCGAGCCGGAGCGACGCTCGGGTGGCAGGGGAATTTGCTTTGTCCTGCTGAGGTACTGCCCCGTTATTGATTGAGGACAATCCATTATGTCTTGAATTGTCCCTGTGGCAACAATTTCCCCTCCCTGTTTACCAGCCCCAGGCCCCATATCAATAATGTGGTCGGCAGCTCTCATCATAGCTTCATCGTGCTCTACGATGATTATGGTATTATCCAGGTCTCTGAGACGCTTCAGCGTGGCTATGAGCCGGGAACCATCGGCAGGATGCAAACCCACTGTGGGCTCGTCACAAATATAAAGGACACCGCTGAGCCCGCTGCCAATCTGGGTAGCCAGACGAATTCTCTGGGCTTCACCGCCGCTCAGCGTTGCCGAAGGACGGTCCATAGTTAAATAGCTCAGGCCTATATCTCTGAGAAATCCCAACCGGGCCTGAATTTCTTTGATAATTTGCTTGGCTATGGTAAGTTCCCGGGGACTGATTTTGCCTCCTAGCTGCTCCACCCAGTTCAAAGCCTGTGTGACAGGCAGAGCGGTAACATCCATAATATTTTTGTCCACGATAGTGACAGCTAAAGACTCTGGTTTCAATCTCTTCCCATGACAAGCAGGGCAGGGATTTGATGCCATATAGCGCTCAATATCCGCTCTGACACTATCCGAACTCGTCTCTCGATAGCGGCGCTCCAAGTATGGTATGACGCCTTCGAAATTGGTGTAGTACTGGCGCATTCTGCCGTAACGGTCTTCATATGTGGCGGAAACTAGTTCACCCCCCTCACCATAAAGAATCAAATGCACCAGTTCCTCACTCAGTTCCTTGACCGGCGTGGAGATGGAAAAACCGTGGCGGCGACCCAAGGACTGTAGTATGCTGCTGTACCAGGTACTGACCTGCCCGTTTCTTGTCCAGGGCTGGATAGCTCCTTCGACCAGGCTCAGTCTCTTGTCGGGGATGACCAAATTAGGGTCGATTTCCAGTTTACAGCCCAGTCCAGTGCAAGCAGGGCAGGCGCCGTAGGGGCTGTTAAAGCTAAATGTTCTGGGAGCAATTTCTCCCAGGCTTATGCCGCAATAGACACAGGCAAAATGCTCCGAAAAAAGCAACTCCTCCCCGTCGAGAACCTTGACCAGCACTACGCCCGCCCCCAGTTTTAGTGCTGTCTCTATGGAGTCGGCAAGGCGGGTGGCATTTTCGCTTTGCTCTACTTGAAGCCGGTCAACCACTACCTCTATGTTATGCCTCTTATTCTTATCTAACTGAAATTCCTCGGAGAGGTCATAGATTTTCCCATCAACTCGAACCCTGACGAACCCGGCCTTTTGCAAATCCTTAAGTATCGTTTGATGCTCACCTTTGCGGTCCCTGACCAGCGGTGCCAAAATCATGATGCGGCTACCCTGAGGTATTTCCTGAACGGCGTCGACAATTTGCTGCACTGTCTGGCGCGAGATTTCCCTTCCGCACTCGGGGCAATGGGGATGCCCGATGCGAGCAAAAAGAAGGCGCAAATAGTCATAGATTTCGGTCACCGTGCCCACAATAGATCTGGGATTATGAGGTGGCCCTTTCTGGTCAATGGATATGGCCGGGCTGAGCCCTTCAATATAATCAACGTCCGGTTTCTCCATCTGCCCCAGGAACTGGCGGGCATAGGCAGAAAGGGACTCTACATAGCGGCGCTGCCCCTCGGCGTATATGGTATCGAAAGCCAGAGAGCTTTTTCCTGAGCCAGAAACACCGGTGATAACCACCAGTTTGTTCCTGGGGATAACGACGTCTATATCCTTGAGGTTGTGCTCCCTGGCACCCTTAATGAATATGGTATCTGGCATGATGTTCTATTGTAGCACTGGTGCTCAGGCTTTCTCAAAAGATTGGCAAGTATAGATACTCCTGAATCTCTTGCCAAATCTTTTAGGCGGGTGATACACTATCAACACAACGTGACCTCGCAATAAAGCCTGAAGGGAAGCCAGGCAAGTTTAGCTGTTTGATGCGTACCGAATTTTTGGAAGAGCTAACTGCTAGGAGGAGAGAATGAAAAAATCCCCACTCCTTATTGCCAGCATTATTATAGCATCACTCCTGCCGGCTATTTCGCTCACCGCTTGTGATGTGACCACGGCTTCTTTGAGTGAAGCGACTATGTGCCGGAGCGTGGACAATGATATGCGCCCAATTGATGCCACCGATATTTTCGCTACCGACACTCCTGAAATCTTCTGCTCGGTTAAGTTATCTTCTGCTCCCCCCGACACTGAGGTAAAGGCAGAATGGATATACGTACAGGGGGAACTAGAAGGTACGGAAAACTACTTGATTGACGATTATACTTTGACTGCCGAGGGCACACTATATCTCGGTTTCTCGCTGACGAAGCCCGAAGCTGAATGGCCGAAAGGTGAATACAAAGTAATCTTGTACGTTGATGGGAAAGAGAAGCTGAGCGTACCTTTTACTGTTCAATAGTCAATATAAGGTTAGATTTAAAAATACGATTAGCTAGAAATTCAGTCCTTTTGCTAATCTCAAAGCTGGCTCCAGTGCCACCGGTATAGCCATCACCATACTGAAGCCAAGCCCTAACATTAAGGCAAATGACTCGATAAATAATATCCGTTTGAGGTATTGACTTTTTTTGAATAAATGTTATTCTTATATTAACTATTGTTAACTATAATTAACTATCCTCACGTATAGTATTCTCAGAGATTTCTTACAGGTAGGCTCAACTTAGTCCAGAGAACGGCGAGAGCCAGCCGGAAAAGGGGGTGGCAGCTGTGAACGCCAGAGATAGTCCGTAAATCACCGGGGAATAGTTTTTCTATTTAGATTGCGTATAACAAATTATCTTTGGAGGAGGTAAACGTGAAAAAGAGACTGTTAAGAGTTTTAGCTGTTACATTGACGGTAATCCTATTACTGACATGTGTAACTTCTGCTGCCTACGCCTGGTGGTACATCCCCTTACAAGAAATATCGCTAGAACCGATGAACTACTCTTGCGTGTCTGACTGTTGGTGTGGCCCTTCTTCTGGAGTGTCAATCGGATATTACTACAAACAACAATACACACACTTACCGTCGCCAAAGTCGAAAATGCATGATGCCCTCCATGAATATATGGACACAGGTATCTTCGGCGCTACATCCCCCTCTAACTACGGCCACGGGTTCGTTGAGATGGCTCTACATTATGGTTACGATAACTTCAGCTATGTCAATGATTTTGATGTGCAACCTGACGATTACGAAGCTATAGTGAATGCCATAGATAACGGTTGGCCGGTCGCGCTATTTGCAATGGGCATGCTTGCAGGTTTTTCAGGCGTGGAGGCGCTACCGGGGTCGGATGGAGATGGCACATGGCCTTGCGAAGTCTGGCATGTGATTGCCATCAAGGGTGTCCAATACTACGGCTGGTGGAGTTATACTTGGGGTCATCGCATAATATGCACTGATAATTACTCAGGCGCTAACAACCTAGTGCTTAGCTGGGATCAGCTAGTTGCCGAGGTTGGAGTAAACCTCAGGATGGTCATTATCAAGGACGTGGATCCTGATGGTGATGGGCCTGCTGTCGAGGACTTTGAATGGGGGAGTGACGGAGCTAGCCTAGACACATCCGGAGGCGAGGTGGATTGGACAGTATCATCTAGCGGAAGTTCGGTGGTAGAAATTGATACTGTCCCGGCACGCCCAGGGGGAATAGGGACAAGAAGTGCTCGGTTTAATAAGGTTGGTACTTCGGGTGCGATCGCTTATTATTCACTGCTCCAGCCCTCCTACATAGGTTTTTACTTTAAGAAGAGCGACACGGTATACGCTGAGTTTAGAAATGGGGACGGTAGTAATAGAATCTCCGTTTCGATAACCGCTGCAGAAGTATTACGGTATTGTGATACGGCATATCATAACTTAGGCACCGTTTCAGCTAACGATTGGCACTTTATTGAATTCAAGAACATTGATTGGGGGGCTGCCACTTATGACATTTATGTTGATGGTTACCGGAGAGCGCGGGGAGCAGGGATGCGACATTCCTCCGCTAACGAAGGGATGCTTTCTTTTATAAATTGGGCTGGCTCAGGTGAGTTTTGGATAGATGATATAACTGATCTCATATCCTGATTATTAGGATAATAGAGATATTGCCTATAACACCAGCCCCATGAAGGCACACCGACAAATTGTGGCTCGATTAGGACCATCCAGGTGTATGACCAGTCGTCACTGTTAGCCTTATGGACTAGAGGCAGTACACTTAACGGGGCAGGCACTTCTAGGTTTAGTACTAATGCCTGCCCCGTTAAACCCGTTAAATCAAGCCACCGAAATGCATTAATACCGGTGCCAGCATAAGTGAAATCACCGACATCAGCTTGAGCATTATATTCAAAGACGGGCCGGCGGTGTCTTTCATGGGGTCACCGGCTGTATCTCCAACAACACCTGCTTTATGGGCGGCTGAGCCTTTACCGCCGAACTTGCCAGACTCAATCCATTTTTTAGCATTATCCCAGGCGCCGCCGGCGTTGTTTAAGGTGATAGCCAGAATAAAACCAGTAGCCAGGGCGCCGATAAGAAAGCCGGCAAGGGCATATTTGCCCAGAACCACTCCCACAATCACAGGTGCAACTATCGTCATTATGGAAGGAAGCAACATTTGTTTCAACGCTATTTTGGTGGCGATATCCACGCACTTGCTATATTCGGGCCTGGCTGTCCCCTCCATCAAGCCCTTTATCTCGCGCCACTGCCGGCGGACTTCCTCTATAATCGCTGATGTAGTCACTCCCACCGATTTCATCGTCATAGCGCAAAAGATAGGAGGCATAAGGGCACCTATAAATATACCGACAATAATTGGCACGCTCAGCAAGCTCAGTGCCTCAGGGAATGGCTCTAATTGACCTGTGGTGCTTGAAATCGTCACTATCCCGGCAGCCATAGCGAAGGCCAGGATTAAGCCCAGGGAATTCATGGCAGCAGCACCGATGGCGAATCCCTTGCCTGTGGCAGCAGTGGTATTGCCCAGAGAATCCAAAGCATCGGTCCTCTCGCGCACCTCCTCCGGTAACCCCGCCTGGGTGGTGATACCCCCAGCATTGTCAGCGATAGGTCCGTAAGCATCGGTAGCCAGTGTTACACCCAGGGTGGACAACATACCGACGGCAGCTAAGGCTACACCGTAGAAGTTGCCGAACCTGTAAGCTACGATAATTGCCAGAGCTATCAAGACTATCGGTGCCCAGGTGCTCATCAGACCATTGGCAAAGCCTCGAATTATAGTAGCGCCGGCACCGGTAGTGGAAGCTTCAGATATTTCCTGTGTCGGCTTGAAGGCATAAGAAGTGAAATAGTTTGTGCTTTCCCCCATTAAGGCGCCAGCCACAAGGCCGGCAAGCATCGCCCAGAAGAGACCTAAGCTGGCATGTAGGAAATAAATCACCAGAAAACCGAATACCGCTGTCAATATCGTGGCGCCCAGCGTGCCGCGACGCAAAGCCCCCAGGAGAGCAGACATATCTACCTTCTCCCCAACTCTGACCAGAAAGCAGCCGATTATGGAGGCTACGATGCCGCCAGCCATAACTAGCAGAGGCAACCACCAGGCAGCTTGCAGAGCAGCCTCGGCTGAGAGTCCAGGAAATAGCTTTGTCACCCATGGTGCTATTACGACACCAACAGTGGTGAGCGTCATAGTAGCAATGACAGTCTCCACATAAGACTCAAGGAGGTCGGCGCCCATTCCGCAGACATCGCCGACATTGTCACCCACATTATCAGCTATGACCGCAGCATTCCTGGGGTCATCCTCCGGTATCCCCGCCTCCACCTTGCCCACCAGGTCGGAGCCAGCATCAGCCCCTTTGGTGAAGATGCCACCGCCTACCCTGGCAAAAAGAGCTACCAGTGAAGCACCTGTCCCATAAGCGGGAATGATAAACAGGAAATTTTGGTGCTCATGCCACAAAAGGTAGAGAACGGATAGCCCTATAATGCCAATACTGACCACAGTCAGCCCCATAACCGCTCCACCCCGGAAAGAGACCCTTAGCCCCTGGTTCAGCCCCTTCTGTGCCGCAGCGCAGGTCCTGCCGTTAGACCTCAATGCCATATTCATGCCGGCATAGCCGGCGCCCATAGAACATATAGCGCCGAAGACAAAAGCCACCGCCATCTCCCAGCCCAAATAATCACGAACAGCCACCAGAATAATGGCTATTATCACTACCACAATGCCCAACGTGAGATATTCCCTGTGGATAAACGCCAGTCCCCCTTCTTTAATGGCGGCGGAAATCTCCTTAAGCTTCTCTGAGCCCTGGTCCTGCCGCAGAACATAGCGCACGAAGAATGCAACTACGCCAGCCGCCGCAAGCCCCGCGATTATGCAAATCCAGACTAAATCCATGGCTCTCCCTCCCGTATAGGCACAAAATTAGGGCACTCAAGCCAAGTCCAGGTGCCCTCGCTTTTGTTTGCTAAAATATGCATACCAGAGACGTAAGTCTAATACAAGAAGCTCTATCCGTCAACGATTTGAAGGCATAACGTCTTGTTTACCAACTATAATATTTGTATCTAGACAATGCCGATAATTTTAGTGATTCTTGGTAAAATCCAGAGTGAAAGGAGGGCAACAAATTGATGGTAGCATCACTTGTAATAGCGGCAATCACTCTAGTCCTTGCGGTCTTTATTCACAGCGAAACGAGGGATATCTTCGGTCGGATAAACTTGATAATTCACACATTGCCTGGTGCACATGATGTGAAGAGATGTATAGATGACATAGGAAAGTCAAAACAAGATAGAGTAAGACTTGTATGTGACGCACCTAAAAATACACATTTAGCGTTCACCCTGCCAGCTCCAGAGATATCTCGGTATAGACGGATAAAGAACGGATTTTGGGAATTTATCCGCAAGTCAGCAGGTTGCTGGTCAGGAGATATCATTGAAGAATCAGTTATTCAAGAATCGGTGATAGGTACGTGGGAAATCAAGTCTAGCCCAGAAGGTAGTTCAGACCTAGCTAAACTACTAAGCACAGGCTGGGAGCCGTTCAGTATCACCATTGGCAAGCAAATTTAGGTTCGTAAACACTTTAACCCAGGTGGTTAATCTGAGTGTTTGACTTCGTGAATTAGTTCCTCTTGTAAGTGCACTATATCCTGAAGTCTGCTAATAATCATGTCCAACTTATCCGATATCGTGCCGAGCTCCTCTACGACATCGTCTATCTCCATTTTAACCTCCAGTTTTCATTGTATTTCTCTGCCATATGAGTGTCAAGGCCTTTGGCTGAGCTCTCGGGCAAGGCGGGGTCAGCTTAATCACATACTGAACAAAAGGGGGTGAAGCCTCCTTTCCTTAACCTCACCAAGATGGTTATGGTAGTTAAAGCTTGATAAAGCGGGTGATGCTAAGAAATCAAACACCATAAAGAGGCGTATTGACAGCAATCGCCAGTTCCAATATGATATACCAATCCAGAGATAATGGTAAAGGTTTAAAAGATTGGACTACTAATCTTTGTTGTAAAAGGAGGATGGAATGAGTAAGAAGAAGCTTGCAATAATCATAGTAGTTTGTGTTATAGCTATCATCGTGGTGATAGCCATAGCTAGTCCAGAGGAACCAACCCCATCCGCTGAGACTTATACACTTATCACGAATATTAGCCCCTCAGGAGCAGGTTCTGTCTCTCCTTCGGGTGGCGAATATGAATCCGGTGTGCAGCTGACACTAACAGCCAGCCCAGCGAGTGGTTACACCTTTGACCACTGGAGTGGTAGTGCGTCAGGCACCACTTCCCCAATCACCATTACCATGGATTCGAATAAGAGCCTCACTGCTAACTTCAAAGCTACTACTCAAACTTACACCCTTAACACAAATATTAGTCCCTCAGGATCAGGTTCGGTCTCTCCTTCGGGTGGTGAATATGAATCAGGTGTGCAGGTGACATTGACAGCCAGCCCAGCGAGTGGTTACACCTTTGACCACTGGAGCGGTGGTGCATCGGGCACCACATCCACCGTTACCATTACCATGGACTCGGATAAGAATCTTACTGCTAATTTCAAGACTATTTCGACAGTGAGTGTTGACTATGAGGTAATAATACTTTATGGGTCAGCGTATTTGAGTGTAAGGGTGGAGGGACCACAAAAGAGCTACGATATCATCTTGTTCGACCCGGAAGGTGAGAGCGTAGGATATGGTTTCATCTCTTCGGATGATATGACTACGGGTCATAAAACAGTAGAAGTGCCAATGACAGGGTCTGGAGTAACAAATCCAATTTCAGGGGAGTATTGGTTGATAGTAGAGGAATGGCTCACGGATAAAAGGGTTTTTGCGGCTAAGCCAATTTTTGAAGGACCAGATGTAAGTATTACGGATGTCCAATTTGAGACTGACTATTATGACTATTTCGGAGAAGGCGACATAAATGAAGTAGTTGTTCAAGTCTACAATGGCGGTGATTTGCCAGTCTTCCCAGATGAAATAAAGTACATGGTCGCAGGAGGGCAAGAAGAGAGCACAATCTATGAGTCGCTTCCGCATGGAGAAACAACAGTAATCGAGGATTGGGTCTACATTTCGGGACTTGAAAAAGGAACATATCCAGTAACGGTTGAGATTTATGCGGAAGGAGTAAAACTCGACAGTTACGAAACTCAAGTAGAAATCGGTTAAAGCCTGTGGGTCAATACCAAGGGGGGAGCGCATTAAAACCCATTTCAAGAAAGTCACAATATTTGAGTACCTATTGTCCAGATTTTAGCCATATGAAAGGGAGGCTAAAATGAGAAAAGCAGCAGGTATTATAATGATAATTTTCGGTGTGACAACGATAGGCTTTTTTGTTGGTTTTGTGAGTGAGTGGGGTTTTCATCATGACTACCCCCTTGCTCTGCAACTGACCGTCATTATTATTTCGGCTGTATTTTTTATTACTGGTGGGGTCTTTTGCCTTAAGAGGAAATATTGGAAACTATGCTTCGCTTCAAGCCTTTGCCTCTTGCTTTTTATAATTTTTGATGTGTACTTTGTCTTTCCCGCTCTATTTTCGTTAGAGCCTTATCCTTTTGTAAA
>Ga0307431_1000443_pt1 | contig 28437 bp, 26 predicted proteins | sample SalMarWE160170MG_FD_202155 | JGI IMG/M metagenome (GOLD analysis project Ga0307431, IMG submission 202155) | Salt marsh sediment microbial communities from the Plum Island Ecosystem LTER, Massachusetts, United States - WE1603-170 | ecosystem: Environmental > Aquatic > Marine > Intertidal zone >...
GGCCCATGATTCCACCTTGTTCGGGTCTTCATGAACCGCCCCGCGAATCTCCAACTCGCTTGACTTCCACTGCTGCTCAGGGCGAACGTCTAGAATGATCACATCCGGATCGCCCAGCATCGATCTCAGATCTTGTACTGTGATCTTGGCTATGTCCTTGCTCGTGGCCGTGTTTGCCGTAACACAGCCGATGGACACGCCTACGCCTACAAGCAAAAGTATCTTCAAAATAGACTTCATGGCCTTACTCCTATCTTGATCGTATCCTTCCAGGATTGATTCCGCTAAAGGACATGCGTCTCCCTAAGGCGACTGTCAGGTTTGAGAACCGCAGCAAGCATCATTGAGGGAATCGCCGGCCACTCAAGGGCCTGATACAGTTCTCCTTTACATCCCTCTCATCAGCGGGCAGTGGCCTTTGCTCGATCCTCCTGAGACATCCCTGCCAGCCGTTCTGCTTCCTTCATATCCAGGCCAAGGCCTTGTGCCACTCGACGACCGTACCCAGGCTCTGTCTTGTAGAAGATGGCTGTCTGGCGAAGCTGGATGCACTTATAAGAGGAGGTATTTCTTTGATCTTTTACAAGTCCCCTGGCTTTAAGGTTGAGCCCCTCGCTATCCAAAGAGATTCTGATCGATCTCCGTGGGCAGATCGCAGATGACTTCATAATCAAGCTCGTCCTCGCCGTCATCGTAATCATGCTCAACGAAAGACTGCTTGACCGATCTATAGGGACATTGGGAACAGTTCCATGAGTTCCACCAATCCTGGACCGCGTAATCCAGGCAGTTATCATAGTACGGACAGTAGATATTCCTCTCCCCTCTCGCCGGTATCGGATTACCTTTTGGTACCATACGTATCCTCCGAAGTCCTATAGGTTCCTTTTTGACAGCCTGACATGAAATTATCGGCATCGATTGAATCGCCGATACCATCATGGCTGAAGGTTCGCACAAACCATTCTGGAGATTTATATTCGATATCCTTCTCAAACATGGCGGTTACCAGCTCCAAGGTGTATTCATCCAGTTCAAAATCATTCCAGCCGAGCATCTCAAGTCGCTGATTTAATGCACCTGCGCCTAAATTCCCGGTTACCGCAATGGTGTTCGCTAGGTCTCTCACATAGGCAGGCACAGCGATGATCTCCAAGCCCTTGTTCACCAGGCGATCTATCAAAGTCCTTATGAGCTCGTCCACTTACGTTTCCTTTCCTCTCGGCGTAGCTCAGGAAGGATCTCCTGCAGATTACTGTGCTATATACGAACCGGATCTTCCCAATAATCGGGCAGGAAAAACCACACCTTTTCCCACCCCTTACTATCGATGACCACAACCGGATCATCTCCTTTGAACGAGTACTCCTCGCAATGGACTAAAATGTCGGGACGCGACTTTTTCAAATCTTCCCATATGCTTGTTGGACAATTCACATCACCTACCGCCCGTATCGCGTCAACAACTGATACCCTCCCGTCAGGGGTAAACCGCATCGGTATATAATCAAAGTCCACAATAAACGGACTTTCCATCATCATCCTCCATTATAATGCCGTCTCAGACTGTCGTAGCGGACATATCTCGATTATCACTAATGGCATCGGAGCGTTATGAATTTTAAATTAAGGAAGTGATATTTTACTTTTACCAAACGCAATTTTGATGCCAGATGAGCTTAGCATAGACAGGGACAAGGGAGGCTATAGCGAGGAAACCGGAGCAAGAGGGCCACGCAAGGATTTGCCCTGGATTGCTCATTAAGACCAGATGCACCAATCTCTCAGGGAAGCATGCCTATCCAGGAAAGCAAATGTATAAATTTAGACCCCTTGAATCTGAACTGAATGTATTTTTCTCGTTATTTCAAATGATTTGCATGATTGTCTAATATTAGATCTATATGTCTAATATTTGAGCATAAAACCATGTTTTACCCCGCAATCGGCCATGAACCGGCTACGCATTTCGAAGCATCTCCTCCAACTTCGATCTTCTTTTTCCTGGATCCTCCGGGACTGCCTTAATGTTCATCGACTTCATAATATCGTAGGTGCCGTCTTCGAAAAATACAGGCACCTGAATGAGGTAATCGATAGTATCGGGACAGCCCGCGGCAAAGAAATGACCGGGTCTCCTCCCTTGCCTTGCCGTTTCCTTGATGCGCCCGAATCTCTGCCTTGAGATGACCAGACCGAAATCGCCCGTAAAACTTCTCACCAGATCACCAGGCTGAAATAAGGCCTTTCTTTCCATTGCTTTGTTCCTCCTATTCTTATCTGTTGGATCCTTGATTTCCATGAGGTTGGATCGGCCTCGCATTGATCTCATCAACAAGGACCTTCAATGGATGGAGATCAGGATCATCCTGTTCCTCCAAAAGCCCTTCTAGGGATTGAAGCGCCGCTGGAATATACTCGAGAAACCATTTTTTCCCCAGGACACTTCCCAGATAGGAAAAGGCGCCCAATATCTGGAGGTTCCTCTGTATAGCCAAGTAGGGGTAATGCATTGAAAATGATGGAGAGACGCCGGGCAGCCGCCTTTCAAGAAGCGTAAGGTAATAGTCGTACAAATGCTTCCTCTCTTCGCTTTTCAATCCCACATAGGGATCGATCAGCAGGGAGGCGAGATCGTACTGCAAAGGCCCCAGGCGCCCACCCTGCCAGTCGACGATCCCGATCCTGTCTCCGCGCAGCATAAGGTTTCGTGACTGGAAATCACGGTGAAGGAAGAAGTCGCCATCCGCAAGAGAGGCATTATAGGAAAGGCGGGAAAAAGAACGGGTAAGCGCCGTTAAATCCGTTTCCAGACCGAGAAAGCCCTGTACGAAGGAGGTGAGGAAATACCCCGATTCATGTCGTTCCATCAGGAACCTGTCATAGCGTTCCGTATGAGCGCACCATTGGGTATTGAAATCCTCCCTGCCCTCGATCTGAAGCTTCACCAATACCTCAAGGATCCTTTTATAGATATCAATGCGGTTTTCCGTGCTGAGCGCGATCTCCTGGAGGTTTCTCTGCCCTAAGTCCTCCATGATAAACCATCCATGTTCCAGATCGTACCTGAAGATACGGGCAACAGGTATCCCTTTGCCCAGGAGATGCTCTCCGATCCTGAGGTAGGAGAGGTTCTCTTTTTCGGCGGTCCTATCGGATGGTGCATACTCCATGACGATAAAGGAGCCCTGCTCCGCGCTCAGGCGATAAAAGGCCCGCTTCGACCCATCGCCGGGCAGTCTTCTCCACTCAAATCCCCAACCCGTGGGATAGGTTTCAGTTATGTATGATCTGACGAAGTCTTTTAGATCCATGTTTATACTTTGTTCACCGTTATCCGTTGGCGGTTTACCGCATACCCACTCCCCCGATGATGTCCTTTTCAACGATGACGCCGGTGGTGACCACGCTGTCGACTATGCGAACTCCCGCTCTCACTGTTACCTCATCCCAGAGTACCGATCCCTGCACTATTGCTCCCTGCTCAATGGAGCATCTACTCCCGAGAACCGCCCACCCGTCCAGGTTGGCCTCAGGATGGATATGACACTCCGGCCCTATAGCAACCTTTTCCGGAGCCAAAAGATCGATGTTAGCCCTGAGGTAAGCACGGACTGTTCCTATATCAATCCATTGATGCCTGGTTGCCACATAAGCCCTCACGGCTCGTTTTTCTTGAATCAACTGCCGGTAGCAGTCGATGATGTTATATGGTGCGCCCTCGGGGATATAATCCAGGACCTCGGGATCTATGACGTGAATGCCGGTAAAGGCCAAGGTGTCCTTTCCGCCCGTGGTCAAGCCAATGGAAAGGATATTCATATCCCTGTCTACCCTCAGCTTATTGTACCTGGGAACATCATGGAGGACCATGGTCACTAGATTGTCCCTCCTTTGGTGATAGGCACACACCTCGGTCAGGTTGATATCGGTCAGGATATCACCGTTTATGGCGATAAAGGGCCTTTCGTCCCAGAAATCCTGGGTATTCTTGATGCCGCCGCCTGTTCCGAGGATCTCCTCTTCAACCCTTACCTCAACCCGGACACCGGATGGATCGCGCCTCTTGAGGTAATCGATCATCGTTTGATAGAGATGATGGGCGTTGATAATCACCTCCTGAACGCCGTGTATGGAGAGAAGCCCTATGCTCCTCTCGAGCATCGGCCTATTTACCACAGGCACTAATACCTTAGGAAGTGTATCGGTGAGAGGCCGCAATCTCCTTCCCCTGCCGGCAGCCAGGATCATCGCTTTCATCGCAGTTCCTTTTTTATTGCATTTATCATAAAGTGATTATACATCCATAATGGTGTTTATTCATCTCAGGAAAGCACCTTCTCTGGGCGTGGTCAGAGCCGTTGCCTCTGCCGATCATGGTTCTTTCTTCCGCATGGAGCAATGGCCCGGGTGCGAACTGTTGAAAAAATAGAATTGCCCAGGTTATATTCTATAGCATAAACCTTCAGGAATACGGTCCCTTTCTATAGGTCTGGGCCAGGGAGTATTGGATGATTGGAGTATCGAAAACAATCGGAGCTGATACCCTCCCGCATGGTCTCCATGGAAGAGCGTGTCGGAATGGCCTTCCTGGCTTTCAAGGCCCTCCCTTTAATTCTATCCCATTACTCCAGTACTCCAACACTCCACTACTCCATCAACGCCGGGATCTGAGGGAACAAATTCGGCCCCTTTTGAGGGGCTCTAAACAAAGCTACGTACTATGGGCATGGATTCTTTACTGAGTTTGTAATATTCATTATGTTCATAAGTCTTTACCATAAGAAACTCAAGAAACTCAACAAACCCCATAAACCCGTAAACTCACGGTCATGACCCCAATACTTGACATCTCAGAGCTCAATCAAAAGGTCGGCAGGCTGTTTATGGGAGGGATGCCGGGGCCGGAGCTTGATCAGAATACCATACGCCTCATAAAGGATTACTATCTGGGCGGCATCATACTTTTCAAGAGAAATATCACCGATCCGATGCAACTTGCCCGCCTATGCAGGGATACCCAGCGGGTATCCCTGTTGAGTAGCGGTATTCCCCTGTTTCTGGCTATCGACCAGGAGGGCGGGAGGGTGGCCAGGTTGGAGGAACCTTTTACCCGGTTCCCTGGGAATGCTGCTATAGGCAAAAGTCCCGATCCGGATGCGAGCGCCATAGAGTTTGCCGGTACCACCGCCAGGGAAATGTCATTGGTGGGGCTCAATATGAATATGGCCCCTGTACTGGATGTGGCGAACCCGGACATAGATGCTCACTTAAAGGACCGGTCCTTTTCGGATGACCCCCTCAAGGTAGCCGCGTTAGGGAGAATCGTGATCGATACGATGCAGCAGGCAGGAATTATGGCTGTCGGCAAGCATTTTCCAGGCTTGGGGAGATCCGATCGCGATCCGCACCTCCACCTTCCTACAGTCGGTGCAGACCGGGAAGAGATGGAATCCGTCCATCTGCCTCCGTTCGCAGACGCCATAGAGACAGGGGTATCGGCTATCATGAGTTCCCATGCGCTCTATCCGGCTCTTGATCCAGGTGTGCCCGCCACCCTCTCAAGAAAAATCATGGGAGAACTTTTAAGGGACAAGATGGGCTTCGGAGGGCTGGTCATCTCCGATGATCTGGAAATGGGAGCAATAGAGAAAGAAAGGCCTTTACCGGAAGGAGCAGCCGATGCCTTTGAGGCTGGGATCGATCTGCTGCTTATCTGTAAGGACCAATCCCTTCTCAGTGAGAGCATAGAGTATCTGCGGAACAAGCTGCTCAGGGAGGAGATATCCTCCGTTCGTTTGCAGGAATCCCTGAGAAGGATTGCCGAAGCAAAAAAGAGATTTCTCTCTCCCGGAAAAAGGGTCATCATGAAGAGAGTGAGGGAATATTTCGGAGGTCTTCGTGAATAAACAACCCGCAGGTGCCTCCTCAGCATGTCAGTGCCTTATCCCCGTCGATTGAGGTGGGGTCTGCACACAGACAACCTAAATGAGGACACCTATAATAAGGCGATTCTGTTGACACGCTCAATTTTACGTATATAATAGCTCTTAAAAGCGAGTTTTATTCTCTTTATTCTACCGAAAAACCACGTCAGCGCCAAACCCTTAGAAAGGGGAGGAAAGAGCAGCCGTGCGCCTTACATTCAAGGCATTTCAGACCAGGGTAGCCCGGCGTATATTCCTGCTTTTTATCCTGTCCGCTATAATACCTGTTTCGGCTTTGGCCCTCGTCTCCTATCTTCACGTGAAGGGTCAACTCCTGGACCAGGCCCAAATGCAACTTAAGCAGGAAAGCAAGTCAATCTCCGTTTCCCTCTATGAAAGGCTGTGGCTGATAAATGCGGAACTGAGCATGCTGGCCTCTGCCGTCAATTCCGAGCAGAAGGGATCTCCGATAAGTTTTGCAGAAGATCCTCCTGAGGGATTGAAGGAGAAATTCACGTCCGTGAGCCTGGTCCAGGACTCCGAGCGAGCTACCTCCCTTTTCGGGGCTATCCATGAGCCCCCTTTGGTCACCGCACCTGAGAAGCTCCATCTCCAGGAGGGGAAAGCCCTTCTTTACATCTTTCCGAACCCCGATTCCATCGCCAGGGTCTTTATGGTTCTTCTCATTGACAAGGACAGGCCGGAACAGGGGATAATCGTCGCCGAGATCAGGGACGCCTATCTCTGGGGGATTGCAGAAGGACTGCCTCCCGGCATAGAGCTGTGCATCCTGAATCGGCAGGCCCAGGTTTTCTACAGTTCCATAACGAGATTTTGTGCCAAGTCTGTCTGGCCCTTAAAGCAAATCACCGCAAGGCACTCCGGATCATTTAAATGGGACCATGGGGACAGCACCTACTTTTCCTATTACCGGACCCTCTTCCTGGCTCCTAACTTCTATTACCCTGAGTTGATCATCGTTGGGAGCAAGTCGGAGGACCTCATTTTTGCGGCCATATCTACTTTTACGAAAGCCTATCTGGTCATCGCTACTCTCTCCCTGGGTATGGTCTTTTTCCTGGGCTACGGTCTCGTGCGAAAAAACACGGAGCCGATTGAAATCCTGAGAGATGCCACCCAAAAGATAGCGGGCGGCGATTTCAGCCACAAAGCGGAGATCAGGAGTGGGGATGAGTTTGAGGGTCTTGCCGCCTCCTTCAATGACATGAGCGAAAGGATCCAGGAAAGCCATTCCCTTCTGGTAAAGGCGGCCAAGTTGAGTACTATGGGACAAATGGCTGCAGGCACCATGCACGAAATCAAGCAGCCGCTGACCGCCATTTCCGGGCTTCTCCAGTTGTTACTGCTGGAGGAGCAAGCCGGAGAAACCAGGAAGAGGCTGGAGTCGGCAATGGCTGCGGTGGACAGGCTGAACGGGATCCTCACGAGATTCAAATCCTTTTCCTCCATGTCCGGCGAAGTAATGGTGAACGTCTCCCTCAATGAAGTGCTGGATCAGGTTCTGAAGCTGCTTGAGCATCAATTTGCTATGCGGCAGATCCAATTACGGATCCAGCCGGAAGACAGACCTCCCCGCATCGCCGGAGACCCGCAGGCTCTTCAGCAGGTGTTTTCCAACCTCCTGATGAATGCATACGACGCTCTGGAAGGTAAGACCGATGGAGAGCGTATCATCCAGATAAAGACTCATACAGAGGAAGGCAAGGTCGTGGTGGAAGTGGAGGATAACGGCTGCGGTATCCCAAAAGAGATCCAGCATACAATCTTCGATCCCTTTTTCACCACGAAAGATCCGGAAAAAGGTACCGGTCTCGGAATGGCTATCATCCTATCCATTCTTCACAGGCATCAAGCAAGCATCGATTTAGAAAGCGAGGTTGGAGTGGGTACCAAGTTTACCCTGGTCTTTCCTGAACTTGACCCCGGCTCAAACCACGCTTCCAGAAGTTGAAGCACAGTCACACAGACATCGTTGCCTTTCTCGCGGCTTCTGTGATATGCCATACTATCAGAGCCGCTCAGATGCGGCTCTGCCTGAAGCTCAACTTTTTTTGCTGAAAAATATTGAGAGAGGGATCTATGACCATCACTGCCACAGGAGGCGAGATAATCGCCGGTATGCTGAAGCAGGAAGGGGTTGACACGGTATTCGGCATCGTAGACGGTTCCTACCTTTCATTGAACAAGGCCTTTAAGGATCTGGGAATAAGGCTTATCACGCCCCGGCACGAGTCCACGGCCCTTCATATGGCCGGGGCCTACGCCAGGCTCAAGGGTGGTCTGGGCGTGGCAATCGCCAGCAACGGGCCGGGCGCGGCCAACGCCCTCGCCGGAATCCCCGCTGAAAACGCCGAGGGAAACCGGGTGCTCCTGCTCACCAGCTCCCGCAGGAAGGCTATCACCTACCCGGACCGGGGCGGCGCATACCAGTACTTTAACCAGGTCTCGGTCATAAAGCCTATGAGCAAGTGGTCCGGCTCTGCCTCTGAACCTGCCCGCGTGCCTGAGCTCCTGAGGCGGGCCTTGAGGATAAGCTACAGGGGAAGGCCGGGGGTGGTGCACCTGGATGTCCCTGAAGACATCATGAACGGCAAGGAAAAATACGATGCCCCATGGGAGGGGATCTCCTACAGGAACCGGGAGCCTCTCTTCCCCGCTCCTGGTCTCGTGGAAAGGGCGGCTGCCATGCTGGTCGAGGCTGAGCTCCCCGTCATCCATGCCGGGAGCGGCGTGATCCATGCCGCTGCCTACGAGGAAGTAAAGGCTTTGGCCGAGATGCTCCATGCGCCGGTTACCACCTCCTGGTCGGGGAGAGGGGTGCTTCCCGAGACCCATGAGCTGAACATGCCCATGGTCCTGGTGGAGACGGTGAACGAGACCAGAACGGCTGCCGACGTGGCCCTGATCCTCGGCTCACGGGTGGGTGAGACCGACTGGTGGGGCAAGGCCCCCTACTGGAGGCATCCTGCGGAACAGCGGACCATACAGGTGGACATAGACGAGGAGATCCTGGGGCTCAACAGGCCGGTTGAGCTGGCCGTTCTGGGAGATGTGAAGCTCTTCCTGACCGCGCTCATCAGCCGCCTCAAGGAAAAGCAGGGAGATATCAACCTTGAGGCCAGGCGGGAAAAGGTCGCTACATTGATCAAATCGAGGGAAAAGGCAAGGGCCAAGCTCGATGAAAAACTGAAAGATACTGAATCTCCCATGGTAACCGCCCATGTTCCTGCCGTTGCCCGGGAGATCCTGGCAGACGATACAGTGGTCGTCTTTGACGGCGGAAACACGGCTGTGTGGGGCAACTTCTACTTCCAGATACGGCGTCCCAATACCCAGCTCTCCACCCACCATTTCGGGCACTTAGGGGCCGGCATAGGGCAGGCCCTGGGGGCCGCGGCTGCCAGACCCGATTCCAGGGTGCTGTGCATCATAGGGGACGGTGCATTCGGTTTCCACCCCCAGGAGATAGAGACTGCAGTCAGGAATAAGCTGAAGGTCATCTTCTTGGTCATCTGCGACAAGCAGTGGGGCATGGTAAAGATGACCCAGCAGTTCGCCCTGAAGCCCCTGAAGACGATGATCAAGAAGAGCCTTGCCCCGGAAGAAACCATCAATGCCGACCTGGGAGAAATAGCCTTTGACAAGCTGGCCGAATCCATGGGCGCATACGGTGCAAGGGTCTCCAGCCCCGGGGAATTAAAAGAGGCGCTCATGAAGGCCGTAGAGGCGGAAACCTGTGCCGTGATCCACGTGGATGTTGATCCGGTCAAGCACATGTGGGCTCCGGGCCTGCTGAAGTTCAAGGACATGCACCAGGAGCCGTCCGGAAAGTAGAGAGTCCACGCCCAGAGTGAGAAGGTTTTCTTTTGAGATAAACCTTTCCAGCCAGAAACAGGGCTTTTTTGGGGATTCCCAGCATCTGCAGCAACCTGTTATCCTGATTTATGAATGACCTGTGGTAGCCCGTAACTTCAGCCCAAGCGCCCTCACTACCTTTAGTACTGTGGCGAACTCGGGGTTCCCCTCGGGAGACAACGCTTTATAAAGGCTTTCGCGTCCGAGGCCGGTCTCGCGCGCGATATCCGCCATTCCTTTGGCACGTGCGATGTCACCCAAAGCAGCCGCCACCAGGGTAGGTTCACCGTCTTCTAGGGCAGCTTCCAAATAGGCAGCCATGTCTTCTTTGGTTTCTAAATGTTCTGCAACATCCCAGGGTCGGGTTTTCGTTTTCTTCGCCATAAGAATCTCCTAGAGTTTTCGCGCCAGTTCCAGCGCTGTCATGATGTCTCGGTCCTGGGTCCGCTTATCGCCGCCGGCGAGCAAGATCACGAGCGTCTGCCCTCGCTGAGTGAAATAAACTCGATATCCAGGACCGTAATCGATACGCAGTTCAGAGACACCTTCTCCCACCGGTTTTACATCACCAGGGTTGCCCAGTGATAAGCGACGGATACGAGTATTGATGCGTGCCCGCGCTTGCTGATCTCGCAAGCCCTTGAACCATTCTGCATACACCTCGGTTTGTCGGACTTCGATCATAAATTAAGAGTATCTTATGGGATACAGAAAGGCAAGAAAAATCATAAGTCTATCGGAACGACTCTCCCAACCTGGTCTAGGAGGCTAACGGCGTCAGCCGCTAGTATGTAATATAATTATGGTTGGCTATGTTGAATTATTCCTTCTCCGACTGGTAATCTTCGATAGAGCCGAGGCGGGAACCCCCAACTGATGACTCTCCCCTGATAAAAAATAAGGAAACGCTCACCAATCCTTCTCTTCTCAATCCCCCCGACAATCACATAATGAAGGGTGTGGGGTGCTTGTCCGCCATGGTGAGCCTCAAGCGAGGCGGGCGGGCATTCAGCATCTCCTGCCTGGGCATCCTCTCTTCCACGTTTCCCTGTTTTCTCTTTTAAAATCCTATATTAATTTGTCAATCTAGTCGCTTGGCTCCCGTATTCATTGGGTTGACGTAATCAAAAAATTACGTTATGTATTATTCATGATTAAAGCAGATCCATCTCTTAAACCTGATTGGGATGAAGATAATATTGCTCACATTGCCAAACATGGGATAAGGCCGGAGCAGGTGGAGGAGGTTTATTACAGTGAAGGGCTGTTCCCGACCTTCGCTATTAAGAAAAAGAGGAAAAGCGGGAAATCTTTCGAATATCGATATCGCCTATGGGGTACGGATGCATCTGGACTCTGCATTGAAGTCATTGTGGCCCCGTATCCCCAGTATGGTCTCTGGAGATGCGTAACGGCATTCCCAATGTCGGAATCAACAAAAAAGATATATTTCAAGAGGTTTAAAAAATGACGAAATTACCAAAAGAAAAAAGGGACATACTTCGAGAAGAAGCTAAAGAATGGGACACAGCGATTGCTAAAGAAAAAAAAGAGTATATGGAAAAGATCCTGGCTGAGGCGGAGCTATTTGAGGCTGCGCGACCTCCCCGCCAGCCCGTCTCGGTTCGTCTCGACCCATACGATATTTCAATGATAAAGCGTTTTGCCCGCAAAAAAGGAATTCCCCACACGCAACTCATGGCGCTATGGCTTCACGAAAAAGTCGAACAAGAAAAACGATTTTCTGCACCGGACTAAGGTCTGGATTTTACTGGGCGTGGTACAAAAGGCAATTACAGAATAAATCGTCTTTGGAGACACCCTTTCAGAATTACGTGGTTTTTGACATTAGGAGGATCTCACATCTCCAAAGCCGCCATAGCTTTTTCGCAGTCTTCATGCTTTAGGTAGAGAATGACGGCATAACTTCCCTTTATGTCGGCTATTCCACTAGATTCGTTAACATTAATATCTGCCTGAGAAAGCTTCTCATAGACATCAGCCAAAGCCCCTGACTCATCATCACCCTGAATTAACAGAGCAGAGTGAGGACCATCTAATTCCAGTCCTGCCTTTTTCGCTCCATCGCTCATCTTTAAACCGTCATCAGGAAAAAGAGTGAACTGGGTACGCATAGGTTCCAGAGCAACTGCTTTGAAAGCAAGCAAGTTAACCCCAGCATCGGCAAATAGAGAAAGCAGTTTAGATCCTTCTCCGACATGACCCTCAACTGTTGTGTTGTAGTATTCAACTCTTTTGATATCGAATGCCGTAGATCCTCCTTTAGTTATCGAGTAGACTTAAAATTCCAAAACCTAACCAACGACTCCCACGAAGTCGGCTAAATAGATTCATGGACGATTCTATAATAGATGGGTTAATAGATTCATCTCACTTCATTGATAATTCATTAAAAAAGAAATGCAAAGAGTATTTCGAGCAAATCCCCAAAGGACTAGGTACCTGGTTCTACTCATCATCAATCCCACCATTTATATACCAAGGAGATATAATAGATAAACTTGACGTAGCTTATCTTGAGGTAACAGATGGTGATCAACAAATACAGTTTCTTGAAGATACGCTATGTGTTCTTTTATCGAATACCTGTGATATGTATTTCAAAGGAAAAACAAGAGAGAAGTATATATCTATCGCACCTCTGTTTTCTTTTGATGAGTTTGCAGAGAGTAGGTATCAAGAATACTCAAAAGAGGGATGGGAAAATTTTTTAGCCGATATTAAAGCAAATAGAATAACTGATATTTTGTATATACCTGAGAAAAAGCCAATAAGAGCTTCAATTATTCCTTTTGATAGGATATTCTCAATTAACCCACATATTCTACAGGAAAGATTGGATAGAAATAAAAGTGAAAGAATTTTGTCATTATCTCAAATAGGATTATACTTTTTTTTAATAAAGCTAACCCATCATTTTGCTAGATATGAAGACAGAACTGAGATTATAAGAAAATAGCTATTTATAATTCTCTCTTCCCAATTCATATTTTGCCCAATACAAACCTCGCAAGGCCTATCTTCAACATCCCTATAAATGCCTATCCGTGGATCTAAGATGCCGTTCCCTAAAACCCTCTGATAGTAAATACACCCGCAATCCAGAACATAGAACTTCAGGCCACGAAGTAAATTCTAATTCGAAGTGCACCATGTAAGATAACTGGAGGACATGACAGAAAAGGGAAAGACTTAGCGCTTCGCGTATGCTCTTTCTGTAAAGAAGGCCTTGCCCTGCTTCCGGCCCGGCGGACTTCCAGGACGGAGAGAGGGGCATGAACATTTTTCTTTGCCACCATCCCTGCCCCATTACATGTAAAAGCCTATGTAACCAGGGCCAGCGGCAAAGAAAAAAATCAATCATCTCTGCGTGCTTTGCGGCTTTGCGGTGAAATACTTGCAAGTTGATCGAGGGGGGCACAAGGAGATCCCAATCTATTGTGGAGCCCCACGGGCAAGCCCGTGGTACCACCTTGCTTCGCCGATTCGCTTCGCGAACGGCGGGACTGAGTGGTGCGACATCCCGCGCGCCCCGTCTGCCTCAACTGAAGGAAGGCATGCCCTTATATTAAGGCATTCATCATGGCTTTCTGCGAGCGGGGTAAAATCCGGCCGGGCCTTTTCTTTTGGGATCAAATAGGCTATATGGTAAAAGCTTGCACAAAGGTCCCACCCGGTAAGGCACACCACATCCAACTTAAGGAGGGATAGAGCATGAGCCCGGAACTTATCGATCAGATGCGGCTGAACTTTAGTCCCCAGAGTCTCTTTACCCTCAACGCGGTCATAGGGCTCATGATGCTCGGGGTGTCCCTGGACCTGAAGCTGGAGGATTTTAAGAGGATCGTCATCTCCCCCAAGGCCCCGGGAATCGGGCTGGGGGCCCAGTTCATACTCCTTCCGGCCTTTACCTTCCTGCTCACCTTGATCATAAAGCCCGCGCCCTCCATTGCCCTGGGCATGATGCTCATCGCAGCCTGCCCCGGCGGAAACCTCTCCAACATCATCACCTATCTGGCACGGGGGAACGTGGCCATCAGCGTGAGCATGACCGCCGTTTCAACCGCTGCTGCCATCTTTATGACCCCCTTGAACCTCAGCCTGTGGGGAGGACTGAATCCTGCCACCAGGCCCATCTTGAAGGCCGTGAGCCTGAGCCCGCTCGATGTATTCACCACCATCTTCATCATCCTCGGGATCCCCATGGCCCTGGGTATGATCCTTTCAAGGCTCTTCCCCAGGCTGGCGGATCGCGTCAGGAAACCCTTTAGGGTAGTCTCATTCCTGATATTCGCAGCGGTTGTGGCCATGGCCCTCTTGGCTAATTGGGATGTGTTTCTCAAGGCCATAGGGATCGTGGTCTTTGTCGTATTCCTCCATAACGCCCTGGCACTCAGCCTGGGTTACACAAGTGCGAGGATCATGAAACTCCCTGCCCGGGATGTGAGGGCGGTGGCCATAGAGGTGGGCATCCAGAACTCTGCCCTCGGACTTATACTGATATTCAACTTCTTCGGAGGATTGGGCGGCATGGCCATTATAGGAGGATGGTGGGGGATTTGGCATATCATAGCCGGTCTTGCCGTGGCCTCGTTCTGGTCCCTGAGACCCCTGCCGATGGAACAGGCCGTGTGAGATGGAAGGAGAAACAGGAAAACCCGCTCTCTTCATTACCGGGGCCTGCGGCTATCTGGGAAGCCTGCTGGTAGAGACTATGGCCTCCATGAGGGACCGGTTCGGTCCGATCCTCGCCTCGGACATCAGGGAGGCCGAGGGCGAAGAAGATCAATCCATAACCCGGCTGGTCCTGGATGTGCGCTCAGGGGAGATGGAAGGCATCCTCAGACAGAATGCGATTACAACCGTGGTCCACCTTGCCGGCATCGTTACCCCCGGGAAAAGACAGGACCGTGAATTCGCCTATCAGGTGGATGTGCTGGGAACAAGAAACGTGCTTGAATCCTGCCTGAAGGCAGGGGTCCGCCACCTGATCGTCACCAGCAGCGGTGCCGCCTACGGCTACCGTGCCGACAACCCCGATTGGCTCGATGAGGGAGATCAACTCCGGGGAAACCCGGAATTTGCCTATGCAGACCACAAACGGCAGGTGGAGGAGATGCTCTTACAGGCCAGGGAGGAGCACCCGAAGCTCAAGCAGTTGATACTCAGGCCCGGCACCATCCTGGGGGCCTCAACCAGCAACCAGATAACCGATCTCTTTCAAAAAAAGGTCATCCTGGGGGTGAGAGGAAGCTCGACCCCTTTTGTCTTTATCTGGGATAGGGACGTGATAGCCGTCATCATCAAGGGCATCCTGGAGGAGAAAACGGGCATCTATAACCTTGCAGGTGACGGCGCCGTGGGAGTAGAGGAGATCGCCGGCATGCTCGGGAAACCCCTCCTGCGCCTGCCGGCCTGGATGCTCCGGCTTGGCCTGTTCGTGCTCAAAAGATCCGGGCTCACCCAATACGGGCCGGAACAGGTGGATTTCCTGAGATACAGGCCGGCGCTCTCAAACAAGAGGCTCAAGGAGGAATTCGGGTACACGCCCCAAAAAACAAGCAGGCAGGTCTTTGCATACTACCTCAAGGAGAACAGCCTTGTTCCCTAACCGGCGGAATTATCGCGGCAGGACCGTGGTGATATCCGGGGCAGCAGGGGGCATGGGCAGGGCCTTAAGTCTTCGCTTCGGTCTTTTGGGCGCCAGGGTGGGCATCATCGATCAGGAGAAGGAAGCACTTGGGCGGCTCTCTCGGGAACTTACCGAAAGGGGGATAAAGAATGCGGCGGTTACCCTGGACATCACCAAAGAGAAGGCCTGCGGGCGCGCCCTTGATTCCATTTCAGCAAAGCTTGGCTGTATATACGCCCTCGTGAACAACGCAGGCATCACCCACCGCTCTGCCTTTGTCAAGACCAGGCCGGAGGTCTTCCGCAGGGTCATGGATGTCAACTTCTTCGGATCTCTCTACCTTACCAGGGCGGCCCTTCCCTCGCTTATCGCCTCAAAGGGCCAGATTATCGTGATAAGCTCCATTGCAGGATTTGCGCCCCTTCTGGGAAGGCCGGGGTATGCGGCGAGCAAGCATGCCCTCCAGGGGTTCTTCTCCTCCCTGAGGCCGGAGCTCTCCCCGGACGGCATCACCATCACCATCGCGTGCCCGGGCTTCACCAAAACAGGCATCAACAAAAACGCCCTTGACTGGGACGGCACAAAAACCCTTCATCCCCAATCCACGTTAGGAAAGGTGGCAGATCCCTGGGAGACGGCGGGCGTCATTATACACGGTGCTATGAACAATCGCCCCCTTGTGATCCACTCCACTGTGGGAAGGATCACCTGTCTCATGATGAAGATAGCGCCCGGGCTCTACGAGCGGCTGATGGCACGATCCCTCAGGTCCGAACTCGACAGGCATGACAATCCATGATGGCCCTGATCCCGAAGAAAAGGTTATACTTGCTTGACAGGGATAAATTTGTGGTTACAATAGTTACATTATAGAAGTAATTTTGAGAATCACATAGGGAGCATATCATGCAATCTATCCATGTAGGGGTCCGGGAGGCCAAGATCAGCCTCAGCAAGCTGCTGAAGATGGTCAAGAACGGAAACGAAGTCATCCTGACCGATCGAGGAAGGCCCGTGGGTAAAATAGTTCCCCTTGAAGAAGAGTCTCTGCCTCTGGAGGTGCGGATCAAGCGTCTTGAAGAACAGGGGGTAATAGGGACAGGGGTAGAAAAAATGCGAGAAGAAATTCCCCCTCCCATCCCCCTTCAAAACGGTAGGGCGCAACGATTGCTTCAAGAGGATAGAGACCATGTCAACAGATGATCGTCACGTTGTTTATTGGGATGCCTCGGCGATCCTTTCCGCGCTGTTTACCGATAGGCATAGCGATGAGGCCCAAAGATGGGCTCGCCGAAAAGAGAGTATTCATCTCATATCAAGCTTAGCATATGCTGAAACATGTGCCGTGATCGCACGGATGAAGAGAGAGCGACTTCTAGCCGATATCCTGTTACAAGCGGCTTTTGAGACCCTGGAAGGCGGTCCGTGGCGCCACTTACATAGCTGGCCGGAGTGGAAGATTATCCGGGCGCTCTCGCTCAAATGGACTCTTCGAGGCGCCGATCTCTGGCATCTGGCAACAACAAAAAGCCTTCAGAAACAACTACCCGAACTATTGCTTTTAAGTTTTGACACCCGGCTTATCGATGCAGCATCGGGTGAGGGAATGGTCACCAACAAATTCCTCAATTTATGAAATAGCATGCGATCACGTGCCGGTGTCACTTACCGTACAAAACAGTATCCAACAGACCGGAAAAAGGCCTCCAAATCGGTCGCAATCCCAACCAAATAGGGAAACATAGGATGAAGAAAAAACCGAAGATCATCGTGGCAGGCATCTTGGATACCAAGGAAAGGGAAATTCGATTTCTCGCCGAACGGATACGGGCAGCAGGCGGCCTTCCCGTTATCCTGGAATTGAGCGTGGGAAGGGAGGTGGGATGGGCGGACATTGGTCTTGGGATGATTCTGGAAAAGGCAGGGCATACGGGCGGGGAGATATTTGCCATGGAGCGGGCCAAGGCATCCGTCATTGTCGTCGAGGGGGCCATTGCCTTGGTAAAGGGGTTGATTGAAAAGGGCGAGGCAGATGGTCTCATCGCCTGCGGCGGCTCGCTGGGAACGAGCATGGCCACGAGCATCATGCAGGCCATGCCTCTCCTCATCCCGAAACTTATGCTCTCCACCATGGCATCGGGCGATGTAGGCGCTTACGTGGGCACAAGGGACATAGGCATGCTTTACCCGATCGGGGAAGCCGGACTGAACACTATCACCCGAAACATCCTGAACTACGCTGCTGCCGGGATTGTGGGCATGGCATCGGCACCGCTCCTGCCTGCAGAGACCAAAAGGCCCCTTATCGGTTTCACGATGATGGGGTCTACAACCCCCGGGGTCATGAGAACGGCCCGATTCTTTGAGGAGAAAGGCTATGAAATCATGATCAACCACGCCGTCGGGAGCGGCGGCAGGGCCATGGAATCGTTGATCCGGGACGGGCATGTTGTCGCATTCCTTGACCTAAGCACCCACGAGATCGCAGATTTTCTCTTTGGAGGGGCCCTCAGCGCCGGGCCGGACAGGATGACGGCCGCCGTCGTAAGGGGCATCCCCCAAGTAATCAGCACAGGGGGTCTGGAACTGATCGTTTTCCGTTCCTGGGATGCAGTTCCCGAAAGACTGAAGGAAGAGGCCGAAAGCGGCGTCCCGGGTCGTGTCATCCACCAGCACAACCCGGCTATTACCATTGTGGGCATGACCCCGGATGAGGCCTTTGCCCTGGGCCGATATGTGGCGGAAAAGGCAAATGCCGCCAAAGGCCCGACCATCATCTGCGTGCCCCTTCGCGGCTGGGGATCCTATGAAGTACCGGGTCCCGATTTGAGCTTGGGCTGGGCCGGGCCGGGACCAGGCCCCTTCTGGCTTCCCGACCCTGAAAGACCGGAAGGGTCTTTACGGGCGCGGCGCTTTGTTGACGGGCTGAAAAGCATGTTGGATCAGGATAATCCAAATCTTCACCTCCACTTGATAGACCGCCATATCAACGAGGAGGCATTCAGCGATAAGGTTGCGGAGTTGTTTTACGCCGTTCTGGGTCCCCCGGGGCCGTAGAAGCCGTAGCAGTGACATTAAATTGTAAGTTAAAATTGTAATGAGGCAAGGTACCGGTGGCGAAGATTATTTCCGTGTGCACGAATAAGGAAAAGGGCGGCAGGGAGGAACATGCATCATGCCCAGCGAAAGGGTATTTGCCACAGTAATCCGCGGCGGAATCATCAATGCCGGAGACATGATACGGATTAACGATGCTGGATAGCGTCCCCATATTTCGTATATACAGGAAGGGCAAGGGAAAGCCGAAAAGCATAGAAGACACGGTGGTGGTCGAGCATGCCCTTACCATCCGCCTGGATAAGAAAGACCTGGTGACGCTCCTTTGCTCCCCAGAAAAGCTGGAATATCTCGCCGTTGGTTTTCTCTGCTCCGAGGGTTTCATACAAGGCAAAGAGGACATAAAAGCGATAGTGCTCGATAAGAACCAGGCCGTCATAGAGATAGCCACCGCACAACACGGGGAAACGGATAAGGATACGGTGTCTAAGCGGTTCATCGGGTCAAGCGGGGCTAGGGGAACCTCCGCAGGCGCCACTAATCACCAGGTGGTGGAATCCACACTTGCCGTAACACCGGGCGAGATCTTCGGCCTCATCGAGGAGTTCATTCATCGATCCGAGGTATTCGATGCCACAGGCGGGGTTCATAGCGCCGCACTGTGCGACACACGGCATATCCTGGTATTCAGCGAGGATATCGGCAGGCACAATGCGATCGACAAGGTCTTTGGAGAATGCGTGCTCAAGGCAATACCCACCGCTGACCATATCCTGGTCACCAGCGGCAGGGTCTCCTCCGAGATCGTGAACAAGGCGGTGCGGAGCGACATTCCCGCACTCATCTCCAAATCCGCCCCTACCAATAGAGGAGTAAGGCTGGCAGCAGATCTGGGCATCACCCTTATCGGCTTCGTCAGGAAAGGGCGGATGAACCTTTACACCCATACCGGGAGGGTGATAATCGATGGATCATGATGGAAGTGCAGCCGATGGGCGAGCATAGTGCCGACAGAGAACGTACGAAGGCCGCTTTCCCCTTGCTCCACGCCGTCACTCAAGCATCTGAGGCTCCCCTGAGACGGGATACCCGCCCTCTGTGAGCTTCTTCACAATCTCCTCAATGCTCACCTTCTTTGGATCAAGGCTCACCTCTACCGAAAAAGACAATGGATTGAGGCTGTATTTTATCACCCCATCCATACTTCCCAGGATAGACCTTATCCTGTCCTGCGGATCACCTCATCCCCCGGTGGGAAGGTTGGGAACCATCAACTTTACCGTCTTCTCAGCAGCGCCTGAGATCCCATCGTTTGCATTGAAGAGGATAAAGAGGCCTGCAACTACGAACATAATGGCTATGGTTCTGCGTTTCATAACGGCTCCTCGTTTGTATGGTTTTCATATAGTTATATACCTGTTTTTACCCATCAACGGCAAGAGCAACTATCAACAATAAACCATTCAGGATTTGGAATCTCGATCACGCAATACCGTATCATTCAAGGGTCATGGAAACCCTTTTCCATTGACATATCTAATCCTAACCCATATACTTCCTTCACCCGGTCATCAACGCTCATAGCTTTCATGACGATGACAACACCCACTTCCTCAGAACAAACGTCCGTTCCCGAAAGCCTTGGCGATTTCACCATTGCTCTCATGCGTGCCATCAATACCGCCCGACTTTACTCGAGCGGCCATGAGATTCTCAACAAGCACATCGCCGAACTCCAAGGAAAGTTCAAGGGTGCACTGGGCGATCTCGATTTCCTTTTCCTCGGATGCGCCAGGGATACCCTCTATTTTGAAGGGGCCTTTTATAAGCCAAAAGAGCCCCATATCCAGAAGTTCCTTACCTTTTTCCACTTACTGAGAATCTCCCAGATATTGCTTGAAAAAGAACTCACCGTTGAGGAGCTGGGATCTTTTATTGAGCTTCTTGCTGGCGCGCGCCAGGAACAGGGGGAAGAGGTGCTCTCCATGCTGACTCGCGACAACATTGCTCACGTGAGGGTCGGCCTTCTGGACTATACCGTATTCTCAGCGGTCCAGGCGATGGCAACCCAGCTCACCGCTTCTAACGATGAGGCGGGATTCTGGCGGCAGCTGATTCTTCAGCCAGCAGGAGCGGGTATCCTGAAACTTGACCAAGAACAAACCAATAAACTCGCGGGCATCTGCGAGGATGTAGAGGAATTAAAGAAGCTCCTCTCCAGGATAGATAGCGAGATGAGGGATGAGAAGAAGAGCGTCAGCGTTGCCCAACGAGGCGCCCTTTTAGGCAACTTCATCCAGAACATCGGCGACCTGCTCTCCGGGATAGCTCCCATAAAACGGAACCTCTTCTCTCAGAAGCTGATTACGGTGCTCGACTCGCTTGAGCCGGGCCTCAGAGTCGAAATACTCGGATCTATCGCTCCGGAAGAGATGAGGGATCCGGACAACGACGTCATTCGTGAAATCATTCAGGCCATGCCCGACGGACAACTCACACGCCTGCTCGGCAATGCCGTTAAGGAATCAGGCGTGAAATCGAGATCCTTCGACAATCTTTTCACACGCGCCCTTGCCAAGTACCGTGAGCCGAGCGTGCTCTTAACCCTGATCCAGCAAGAGATGCGCCGCGCTACTGAGGAAGGAGAACCCGAGTCCCTGAAGAACTTCCAGCAATTAGAACAGCTCCTTATCCAAAAGCAGGAATCGGAGCAAATAAGCAAACAATACCATCAGGGAATCGAGGCCCTTGCCGCCTCTATCCAGATGCAAATGCCCGTAATAGAAGAGGAGGAGATGGCCCATCTTCTCGAAACACTTACGCCCGAATCATTGAAGCAAGCCAAGGCAAAGCTCACCGTAGATCTCATTGCCCAAACGCAAGTCGCTCGGTCAGAGGCCTTTCTTCCCTCCCTGCTCGATTCTCTTCAAGAAACACTCCGCTCCTGTTTCTCAGAGGGTGACTATCAAACCGTCGGCAATACGCTCCGGGCCGTGTACCTTGCCCTGGGCGACCATCCCAAGGAAGAGACGGTGAGAAACATAATGAACTCCGTCCTTACTGTTGAACAGATCCGTGAACTCATTCACCAGCTCTTAGGGAAATGCCGAACCTTTGAGCCGAGGGAGACCTCGATCCTTGATGCCGTCTCTCAGCTCTTTCAGGAAAAGTCGGGATCATTCCTCATAGATCTCCTGGGTGAGGCAAAAGACGATGACAGCCCTCGAATACAATGGATCTCAGCCACCTTGGCGACACTGGGCCCGGTTCTCGGCGACCTTTTAAGCAGCAGATTGCCGGGGGCCCCGGAACGCATGCTTCCCCGGCTTCTCAAACTGGTCGTACTATCCAAAGATCTCAAACTGGTCCCCCTTGTAGAAAAAGTGTTGGATCATAAGAAGCACGATATCCGCCTTAAGGCAATCTCCGCCATCGGGCATCTTCATGCAGAACGCATGGTTCCTCGTTTAACTGAGATAGCACTGCATAAACCGCTTTTGAAAACCAAAAAGCTGAAAGAACAGCAAATCGCCGCTGTCAAGGCCCTGGCGGAAATCGACACGGTTGAGGCAAGAGAGGGCTTGCAACAGGTTGCGGATAAAGGCCCGAAAGGGCTTAAAAAGCTCTGCCGGAAACTTCTATCACGCGAGAGGGGATAGTCATGACCGCGCAGGTTAAAGATGAAAGGCTCTATAAGTTCTACCGAGATCTCTGCGTGAGTTTCGTGGGGAGCCTCCACGCCCTTTCCCTCTATCCCGAGGATCACCCCGAAACTGAGAAAAAGGTGAGCGGCTTCTTCCAACGGGTCAGCAGATTCCTGGAACAGCGATCTATGTTCTCTCTCATATTTATGGGCGGGGAGATAATTCTGGAGAATACCCCTCTCCCAGATCTGAGCAATACACTCGCACAGTTTATCAAGCGCATGGAGGACATGAAGCTCCAGCGGATCACCTTTCGCCGCGGCCTCACCTCTGAGGAGTTCATTCGCTTCTTAAAGCTCCTGCTGCCCCTCTTGAAAAATCCAAGCGATGCAGATCTGATCATCTCCAAAAACCAGGAGGCACTGCCCCATATGCTGGCCGGCAGCATGCCTTACGATACCGGGACCCAACTCTCCCACGAGGAGATCGCCGGTGCCCTCCAGACACCCGGTCAATCGGTGCTCTCCTTAACCGGCCAGCTCAAGGATATGTTTACTGATCTTGAAGGGCCTCTCTCCGAGGCCAGGGTAACCATGGCAAAGGATACCACGGAGACCATTTACAGGATGGCGGCAACCGGAGAGATGCCCCTTAAAATGCTCATTCTCCGGAGAAGCAGCGATCCCGACCCCTATGTGCATGCCATTAACGTCTCGGCCTTGTCCATGGGTATCGCCCGTATGCTCGAACTCAAGGAGCAGGCCATCCTTGAGATAGGCCTCGCAGGCCTGCTTCACGATATCGGTCTCCACTCATCTCCCTCTGCATCACTGACCAAGACCTCGACCCTTACCCTGGACGAGAAGAAGCTCCGATACGAGCACCCCGTTCGCGGTGCTGAAATCCTGTTGTGTTCACCGGGAATGCCCGATCTTGCGCCTATTGTCGCCTATGAGCACCATCTCCAGTACAACGGTGGGGGTTACCCAAAGCAGGAAAGCCCCAGGCAGCTCAACATGGCGAGCATGATCATCCTGATCACCAATTCCTATGATAACCTCAGGAGGAACCGTCCAAAGAGAAAGGCCCTGTCCATGCCCGAGGCAATCAATTGGATGGATCGCAAGGCAGGAGAAATCTTCCACCCGCTCCTTCTCAAGGATTTCCGGGCCCTGGTGAAGACCCAAGCCCAGGAAGACCCGTAAGCCTACCAATCATTTCCTGCGAAAAAGCCCTCAGTGCTGAATCCTACATACCGTTGTTTGCAATTCAGACGCCGGAACATTGGGAACAGCTGCAAGACCTATTCACCGCAGAGCCGCAAAGAACGCAAAGATAGTTTTTGCCTTCCGCTGAGGGGGCGGAAGGCAAAAAGGAATCGCTCTATGGTACAAGGAGATACTGAGAGCGGAGAGAGGCTTATCGTTTGCTGATGTCGGCGCCGTAAAGCTGTGATTCTTTTCACGTGCCGTCCTCCCTGCCCCGTTACATGCGATAGCCTATGTAACCGGGGCCAACGGCACGTGAAAAAAGACTTCTCTCAGCGTCCTCTGCGTCTCTGCGGTGAAAAAGAGAGGGCGTTCATCAACATGGAGATGTCGTGTCTGAATCACAGATACCCTCGTAACAAGCTTTGACTTGTAACCCGCTTTTCTGGTAACAATAAGAGCGTTTTCTCGGCCCCTGTGAAATCAGAGGGGATCGGCGTAACCGTGCAACATTGGTTCTTGCTTGATGTCTCAGGCTCAATCTGATAAATTACATGTAACAAAGGCCATCAAAGGGCTTCGCCCTGCGGACAAGGTTGCCGTGATCCTGTCGGTCTGGTTCGGCGCGGGCCTGATGCCCGGAATGCCCGGAACCTTCGGCACAGTGGGTGCGGCGCCTCTGTATTTCATTATCGTTGGGCTGGGTACATGGTCAAAGATCATCTCCATGGCGATGATCATAGGTGTGGCAATCTGGTCATCATGGAGAGCCCAAATGATCCTGGACAGGGGTGATGCGAGGGAGATAGTTATTGATGAGGTTGCCGGGTTTTTGCTCGCCACTATCTTCTTCCCTTTCACATGGCTCACACTGGTATCAGGTTTCTGCCTATTCCGGTTCTTTGATGTTGTAAAACCACCCCCAATAAAGAGGTTAGAGGGAATCACGAGAGGCGGCCTCGGGATCGTTCTCGACGACCTTCTTGCCGGCGTATACGCCCTTGTTTGTGTAGGGGTTCTTGTCTATGTGATCCTTTGATGGGCGAAACGAGGGAACCATACGGGAATTGAGAAAGCTGTGAAAAAAGATTGTCGGCATTTGCTGTGCCTTTCATGCGTAATGCGGAACAAACCATGTCACTGGAGATCATCATCATCGGCGATGAACTGATTTCAGGAAAGACCAGAGACCTTAACGGCTGGTATGCCTCGGGGTGTCTTCTTTCCAACGGTCTTCTGGTCAATGAAATCAGGACGGTCGGCGACAATTACCCTTCCATAGCCTCTGCCCTGAGGGCAGCGGTGAAAAGATCTCAGGTTGTTATCGTAACCGGCGGATTGGGACCTACCGAGGACGATCGAACCACCGAGGCCGTAGCCCGGGTCTTCAGGAGACCTCTGGTGCTCGATCAAGACCTTCTCTTTTATATAAAGGAAAGCATGGATCGGTTGGGCCTTTCCTGGTCCCCCTCCCTTGAGAAGTTGGCATGGCTTCCCAAAGGCGCCAGGATCCTGGATTCCAACAGGCAGATGTGCGGCTTTTCGATCTCCCGGGGCGATTGCAGCCTCTACTTTTTGCCGGGCGTGCCTGAGCAGATGAGGCACCTCATGAACAAGGCAGTCATCCCCGATCTCCTCCAGAAACACAGGCCCAGGGTAATCCCTCGAAACAGATTGCTCAAGGTCTACGGGATGAGCGAATCCCAAATAGCCGATGCCTTTGAAGGGCTGAGCGATACACTGAGTGCGGTCATTTTTGGTTTCTATCCCTCCTTCCCTGAAAACCATATTACTATAACGGTTCGAGGCAAGGAGGATGTTCAGAATGACAGGGAACTTGAGAGGGCAGAGCAGGAAATACGGGATCTCCTGGGGCACTATGTCTTTGCAGCCGATGAGCAGACCATGGAAGGCGTGGTGGGAGAGGCGCTCAAAGAACGAAAGATGACCCTATCGGTGGCCGAATCATGTACAGGCGGCCTCATCGGCCACAGGATCACCTCCATACCGGGGAGCTCGCTTTATTTTGACAGGGGGGCTACCGTATACAGCAATAGATCCAAGGTTGAGATGCTGGGGGTAAAACAGGGAACCCTCTCTGCATATGGCGCAGTGAGCGACGAGACAGTGAGGGAGATGACAGAGGGGATCAAGAGAGTTGCTCACACCGGTATAGGGATTGCCGTCACGGGGATCGCGGGGCCTGAGGGAGGAACCGATGACAAACCGGTGGGCACCGTATATATCGGCCTTTCCGCGGACGAGCAGACATCTTCCGCCCGCTATCGCTTTTCAGGAGACAGGGACAAGATTAAATTACAGACATCTGAAATGGCCCTTGATTGGGTAAGGAGATATCTCTATGGGTATCCGTTCATTCCTGGCATTTGATCTCCCCCCGGAGATTCGGTTGCAGATCGGGGAGATCTCCAGGGAGTTGAAGAAATCAAGGCTGCCGGCACGGTGGGTACGGGAGGAGAATATCCACCTCACGATTGTTTTCCTTGGATCAATAAAGGAAAACGTAGTAGAAGATCTGAAAGAAACGGTGGGCTCCGTGACAAGGGGTTTTACGGGATTTACGGTAAAGCTCAGCGGTGTGGGCGTCTTCCCCAGCCTCAGAAAACCACGGGTCTTCTGGATCGGCCTCGGCGGAGACATAGAAGGCTTGTCGAGGCTGAGGGATGAACTCCAGAAAACACTCACCGTAGTCGGCCTTCAGGAGGAAAAAAGGCCCTTTCGAGCCCATCTCACGCTCGGCCGTTTCAAGGATCGGCTCAATAACGATGAAGAGCTTACCCGGATCCTCGACCGGTATCATGATATAAGCAGTGAGTCATGCACGCTCAATGAACTCGTGCTCTTTAAGAGCGACCTCAAGCCCAGCGGTCCGGTGTATACGAAAATGGCTTCGTGGCCATTGACCGGGAATTAATCAGGCTTTGTTACAAGGGGGATTACCATGGCAACGGATAAAGACAAAGAAAAGTCGGTCGGTCTCGCAATAAGCCAGATCGAAAAACAGTTTGGAAAGGGTTCTATCATGAAGATAGGGCTCGAAGGGGCGCTGGTAGATATACCGGTAATCTCGACAGGATCGCTCGCCCTGGATCATGCCCTTGGTATCGGGGGCGTACCGAGGGGAAGGGTGGTTGAGATATACGGGCCGGAGTCCTCAGGGAAAACCACCCTGGCCCTCCACATCATTGCAGAGGCCCAGGCACGGGATGGAATGGCTGCATTTATCGACGCCGAGCATGCCCTTGATCTGGCCTATGCCAGGAGATTGGGCGTGAATGTCGACGAGCTCCTCCTCTCTCAGCCCGACAGCGGCGAGCAGGCCCTGGATATCGCCGAGATCCTGGTCAGAAGCGGCGCCATGGATGTCATGGTGATCGACTCCGTTGCAGCCCTTGTGCCCCGGGCGGAGATCGAGGGGGAGATGGGCGACCAGCAGGTGGGGCTGCAGGCCCGATTGATGTCCAAGGCCTTAAGGAAACTCGCTGCCAGCATCAACAGATCGATGACATGCGTCATCTTTACCAACCAGATCAGGATGAGGGTGGGAGTGTTTTTCGGAAACCCCGAGACTACCTCGGGCGGCAATGCGCTCAAGTTCTATGCAACCCAGCGCCTCGACATACGCAGAATCGCCTCTATACAAGAGGGGGACCAGGCAATCGGTAACAGGACCAGGGTGAAGGTAGTGAAAAACAAGGTCGCCCCTCCCTTTCGGACGGCAGAGTTCGATATCATTTACGGCACAGGCATATCGAAAGAGGGCGACCTGCTGGATCTCGGAGTTGATCTCGATATTATCGAGAAATCAGGCGCCTGGTACTCATTCAATGAAGAGAGGATCGGTCAGGGCAGGGAGAATGTCAGGAGATTTCTGGCCGAACATCAGGACATTATGAGCGAGATTACCCGCAGGGTGAAGGAAAAGCTCGGCATGGGAGAAAAAACGGATACCCCCCAAGGGGAAACTCAATAAACACAACCACCGTTTTTCTAGTTTGTTGGCTTTGTTGTGTTAATATCCCGTGTATAGGTTCCTTATTGATTGAGTTCACTATAGCTGCCTAATCCACCACATACCCACCACCAACTAAGAGGCCCGGATTTTAAAATGATCCGGGCCTTTCCTTTTCCTATTCGCAGACCTGAGCGGTTCGCCTTGATCCTTAAGCCATTCTCGCTCCAATCATTCTCCATGACGCCGACAAAACCCTTCATTTCATGCTGCACTACTATGAGTCAAGAGCAGACTTGTCCCATTGACTTGAGGATGTTGAGGCCCGATGGGAGGGGCTGGCTCTGGATGAGTCACGATACTTGACCCAGGAAGACTAGGAATACATCAAGGACTATTTTATGAAGCAGGAGCAGGAGCTGGGGGAGACAGATTAATGTAAAAAGGGCATGCATTAAAATGCACATTCCAAGATATTATGGGTTCAAGTCCGACCTTGACGCTTCCTTTTTTGACATGAGCCAGGAACAGAAAGGATCAAGCAACCTTCTTGGCAAGCTACCCGCCTATAGATGGCATGTTGCGCAATATCAAGCACCTATCTTTTATTAAAGATTGGGAGCAAATGGGTCGATAAGTATCCAGTACACTGGGAAATACGGACACCAAAGTTAAGGCTGCCGCCATGCTCATGTCTGAAGATATTAATTATTTGATTTCAAGGGGTTATTTGCATTTCTCACCCTATGCCCTGAAGATCATTTCCAAAACGGTTTACGGTGCGCTGAATCAACAAAGCCTATCCGGCTTCATGAGCAAAAAAGGCGCGAAAAAGGTTTAGGGAGATGACAGAACGAAATCAATATGATGAGGCCGTACAGTCCGGCGATTCCTTTGAGATCCTTTACAGGCGGCATTTTCAAGGAGCCCTTATCCGTTCTGGGGCCAGTGTGGTGATGTGGATATTCGCATTGGTCCCTTTTCTGCTGAATCAGATCAGAATCAATCACATAAGCGGTATTACACTGTCAGTCCTATACCTCATCTTAATAAACCCGCCCTTTCTTTTGATATTGAAACACAGCAGACGCAAGAACCT